>JAABUM010000372.1_pt1 | contig 82438 bp, 77 predicted proteins | sample 5559161 | NCBI WGS metagenome assembly JAABUM01 (sample SAMN10711868, study PRJNA513369) | rock metagenome | isolation source: Antarctica rocks | place: Antarctica: Victoria Land, Siegfried Peak nord
AGTACAAACCGGGCCAACAGCCAGAGCAGGGCACGCGCGCCGCGGACCCCGAGTCGGGACAGGGCATGCGCGATCTGATGAGCGACGTGACGCTCACCCGTGTACAGCAGCTACAGGGCGTGGCGCGTGAGGCCGGTCACACGCTACCAGAACTCGCCCTGGCGTGGGTACTGCGCCAGCCCAACGTTTCGTCGGCCATTATTGGCGCCTCGCGCCCAGAGCAGGTCGAGCAGAACGCCAAGGCGGCGGACGTTACGCTTGACGATGACCTACTCGCGCGCATCGACGATGTGCTCGGTGACGCGATTCGTTTCGAGCGCTGAGGGTAGGGCAGCAGGGGTAGCCATTGTCTGGGACGTTAGCGGCGGCGCATGGTGATGTGAGGAGTGTTTGTCGGTGCAACAGCTTATCCTTTCTGGCGACTGGCGCCTCAAGCAGCGCGATCCGGCGCGCGATATCGGCGACGATTGCGCGGGCGACGAGGGGTGGATACCAGCGCATGTGCCGGGCACGGTCCACGAGGCGCTGCTCGCGGCGGACCGTATCCCCGATCCGTTCTACGGACTCAATGAGTGCGACGTGCAATGGGTGGGCGAGCAGGATTGGCTCTATCGGTGTGCGTTCGATGTCGATCCGTCGTTCCTGGAAGCGGGGCCGGTGACGCTCTGTTGCGACGGGCTGGACACGGTGGCGACCGTGTGGTTGAACGGCGAGCGGGTGCTCGACGCCGATAACATGTTTGTGCCGTGGCGTGTGGATGTCGGCGCGTCGCTTCGTCCGGTGCGCAACCTTCTGGCTATCGTGTTTGAGTCGGCTCTGCGGGTGGGCAAAGCGCGCGAGGCCGAATGGGGCGTGCGCGCGGTCTGGAACGGCGACGCGAGCCGGGTGTACCTGCGCAAGGCCCAATATCACTATGGCTGGGACTGGGGGCCATGCCTCCTCACTGCGGGACCGTGGCGCCCGATCCGGCTTGAGGCCGCCTCCGCGCGCATCGTCGACGTGCAGTGCCCCACAGAGGTGGCCGACGATTTGGGTAGCGCGACGGTCTTCGTCCATGTCACCGTCGACATAGACCATGCTACCAATGGTAATGGTGCGCTCGGTGTGCGGTTGCGGTTGATCGATCCGCACGGCGCGGTGGTTGCCCAGGTGGAGGCGGCGATCGAGGGCGCCGGTGAGGCGACGCATCGTTTCGTCGTACCCGACCCCGAACTGTGGTGGCCCAACGGGTACGGCGCGCAACCGCTCTATCGCCTGGAGACGACGCTCGTGCGGGGAGACACGGCGCTCGACCGGCGGGAGCAGCGGCTGGGCTTGCGCCGGCTGCGTCTCCTCCAGGAGCCTCTGGCTGGTGAGCCGGGGACCAGTTTTGTCTTCGAGATCAACGGCCTGCCCATTTTCTGTGGGGGCGCGAATTGGATCCCCGCCGACTCGTTCACCACGCGCCTCACGCCCCAGGACTATCAGACACAACTCGCGCAAGCGGCGGCCGCCAACATGGTGATGCTGCGCGTGTGGGGTGGCGGCGTCTACGAGGACGACGCCTTCTATGACGGGTGCGACGAGGTGGGGCTGCTGGTGTGGCAAGACTTCATGTTCGCGTGCGGCCTGTATCCGGCGCACGCGTCGTTCCAGCAGAGCGTGCGCGCCGAAGCCGAGGCGCAGGTGCGCCGGCTGCGCCACCACGCCTGTCTCGCGCTCTGGTGTGGGAACAACGAGGACTACTCTATCGCCCAGTCCCTTGGGGCCTATGACGCCGGCTTCGACGGCGATTTCAGCGAAACCAGCTTCCCAGCCCGCGCCATCTACGAGCGGTTGCTGCCCCAGGTCTGCGCGCGGCTCAATCCCACGCGCCCCTACTGGCCGGGGAGTCCGTACGGCGGCGGCGACACCAACGACCAGACGGTCGGTGACCGGCACACCTGGGATGTCTGGCACGGCGCGATGGCCCCCTACCAGGACTATCCCCGCTATGAGGCGCGGTTCGTGAGTGAGTTCGGCATGGAGGCCGCCCCCGCGCTAGCGACGCTGGAGGCCGTCACGCCGCCCGACGAACGCTACCCGCAGAGCCACACCATGGACCATCACAACAAGTCGACCGACGGCCCGCGCCGCCTCGCCGCCTACCTCAACGACACGCTGCGCGTGCGCGATACCCTCGACGACTACGTCTATGCCACACAGTTCGTTCAATCGGAAGCGTTGGGGGCGGCCTACCGCGGCTGGCGACGACGCTGGCAGGGGCCGGGGCGCTACGCGGTCGCGGGGGCGCTGGTGTGGCAACTCGACGACTGCTGGCCCGTGACTAGTTGGGCGATCGTGGATTTCGCGCGCCAGCCCAAGCCCGCCTACTATACGATTGGTCGGGAGCTAGCCCCGTTCGCCGTTGGGTTGGCGCGCGCGACCGAGGGCGCCGCGGCGTGGGCCGTCAACGCGACGCGGGACACGGTCGAGGGCGGCCTCATCGTGCGGGGCTATGGGGCCGATGGTGCGGAGGTGTTCACGCAGGAGCGGCGCGTCACGCTCGACCCGAACCGCGCGACGGAACTCGGCGCCATCGACGATGACCCGCCGCGGGACGCGCTGCTCGTCGTGGCGGCGCGCCTGGTCGTGCGGGGCGACGTCGTGGCGCGGGCGACGCTGTGGGCGGAGCCGTTCAAATATGTCACGATGCCCGACCCGGAGATCGCGCTGGAACGGGAGGGCGACCATGTGCGCCTGCAGGCGACCCGTCCTGCCAAAGGCGTGTGGCTGGAGGCGGGGGCCGGCGTGGAGTGGAGCGACAACATGCTTGACCTGCTCCCGGGCGACCCCCAAACAGTCACCGCGCGGGGGCTGGGCGATCAACCCCTGGAGGTGCGGTCGTTGTGGTCGCCGTCGTAACCGCAACCTGGCCTTAAAAGACCATGGCAGACGACGGACCTTGAAAGGTCTGCCTGGGGACGTCACGCGCGCCGTTCATCTGCCGGGTAGCTCTTTCGTTGGTCGCGGAAAGACCTTTTAAGGTCCGGTCCCTGCCATGGTCTTTTAAGGCCAGGCCAGCGATGGGGCGTTGTCCCGTCGCGTGCCCCCTAATGGCGATCAACAGAACGAACAAGCGGAAAAGCTAGCAAAGATAGATAGAAGGAGCGGAACACATGGCGCGTTTGCGCGTAGGGGTCATCGGGACGGGCCGCAAGAAGGATCGGCCGGACATCACGGGCTTTTTCATGGCCTACCAACACGCGGCGGGTTACCAGGCGCTCCCGGACCAGTGCGAGTTGGTCGCCTGCGCCGACATCGTGCCTGAGAACGCTCAGGCATTTGCCGAGGCCACAGGCATTCCAACGGAAGGCGTCTTTACGGACTATCACGCCATGCTGGCCGCGGCCAATCTCGATGTCGTGAGCGTCTGCACGTGGCCGCACCTGCACGCGCCGATGGTGATTGACTGCGCCCTCGCCGGTGTGCGGGCCGTCCACTGCGAGAAGCCGATGGCCGACTCGTGGGGCGCCGCGCGGCTGATGGCGCAGGAGTGCGCGCGACGCGGCGTGCAGCTCACCTTTAACCACATGCGGCGCTTCGGCGCGCCGTTCGCCCGCGCGCGTGACCTCCTACAGGGCGGGGCCATCGGCGACCTCGTGCGCGTGGAGACCGGCTTCAGCGGCGATATCTACGATACGGGTACCCACTACATCGACATGTGCGGCTTCTTCGCGGGCGACCAGCCCGCCGACTGGGTGATCGGCCAGGTTGACTATCGCGTGGAGCGGCGCGTCTTCGGCGCCCACGCCGAGAACCAGACGCTGGGTAGCTGGCGCTATCGCAACGGCGTGTACGGCGTGGTCGCCACCGGCGCCGGAGCCGCGTTGGTCGGCGTGACGCATCGCTTGAGCGGCACGGACGGTACGATCGAGGTGGGTGTCCACGACGGCCCGCTCCTGCGCCTGCGCCGGGCAGGCGCCGCGACATGGGAGGTCATAGATACGGGGGGTGAAACATTGCACGGCCCCGGTTTCCATGAGCGCGCTATTGCTGACCTGATCGACGCATTGCGCACGGGGCGCGAACCGGAGTTGAGCGCGCGCCGCGCGTTGAACGCGACCGAGATCATCTTTGGTATCTACGAGAGCAGCCGGCGGCGCGGCCGGGTCGATTTGCCGCTCACAGTGCAGGATCACCCGCTGGTCGCCATGGTCGAGGCGGGCGATCTGCGGCCCGCGCCCGTTTCGTAAGAATAGTGCCGCAGCCGCGGCGAAAGGCGGTAGCAGCGTGTTTACAAGCTTGAATACCGGCGCCATCGGATTGTCGGTTCCACTGGAGGAGGCGCTGGACCTTGCCCGCGCCAACGGCTTCGCGGCGCTCGACCTAGCTATCACCGACCTGCGCAAGAGGGCGGAGCGGGCCTCGGTCCAGGAGATAAAGAACGCCTTCGGCGCGGCCAGCGTGCGTCCCGGCGCCTGGGGCCTGCCTGTCAACTTTCGCGGTGATGAAGAGGTCTACCGCGCGGGGCTGGCGGAGTTGCCCCGCGACGCCGCGCTGGCCCAGGAGGTGGGCAGCCCGTGGTGCTCCACCTGGCTCTTGCCGTTCTCCGACGAGTTGGACGCGGCCGCCAACATGGAGCGTCACGTCGCGCGATTGCGCCCTGTCGCACGGATTCTGGCTGCGCACGGCTGCTCTCTGGGGTTGGAGTTTGTTGGTCCCGCGACAATGCGCGCGGGCCATGCGCATGAGTTCATCCATACCATGGATGGCGCCCTGGAGCTTGCCGCGCGCATCGGAACCGGGAATGTGGGGTTGCTGCTCGACTGCTTCCACTGGTACACCGCGCACGGCGCGGCCGAAGACCTGGCGCGCCTGCACGCCAGCCAGGTGGTCTACGTCCACCTCAACGACGCGCGCGCCGGACGTGCGGTCGACCAGCAAATCGACGGGGAGCGGCTGCTGCCCGGCGCCAGCGGTGTGATCGACGTGGTCGCCTTCCTACAAGCCCTGCAGCGCATGGAATACACGGGGCCGGTGGCGGTCGAGCCGTTCGACGACACACTCAAGGCGTTGCCGCCGGCCGCGCGCGTCGAGGCCGTCGCGCAGAGTTTACGAACGGTATGGACGCGGGCCGGGCTATCGGTGGGTTGAACGAAACCATAGTGGCCGAGTGATACAATAACGCCGTAGCGCGAGAGGGGAAACATACGATGGTCTATGCCGAGCGCACGACGTGGACGGCCGCTGAGTTGGCCGCGCTGTCCGATGGCGATCACTACGAGTTAGTGAAAGGACGGCTCATACACATGGCCCCCGCAAGCGCTGACCATGGTGAAACGAGTCTGGGCCTTGGCGCCGCGTTGCGCTCCTATGCTGACACGCGGGGCGGCCACGCCTACGCCGCCGAGACTGGCTTCAACCTTACGTACCCTGATGAGGCGGAGGAGACGGTCCTTGGCCCGGATGCGGCATACATCGGGGCCGCTATCGTACCCAAGGACCGGCACGGCTTCGTGGGACGCGCGCCCGATATTGCCGTGGAGGTGGCGTCTCCGAGGCAGTTCAGGCCGGAAATGGACGGCAAGGCGCGGCTCTGGCTGGCGCGCGGCTGCAAGCTGGTCTGGGTCGTCTCGCCAGACAAGCGCACGATCGACGTGTGGTATCCGGGAGACCAGACGCCCCGCCGCACGCTACGCCCCGGCGCGGACTTGGACGGCGGTGATATCCTGCCCGACTTTCGCTATCCTGTTGCCAAAGCATTCGGGGCCTGAAAACGGCTAATCGGCGCCTGCCGGGCGTGACATTTTAGGCTATGCGCAGGGCGTGTGCATTATCCAATGGGCCGAGGCGTCCAACATGGCGTAGGGGCGTATGGCATACGCCCGCGGCTCGAACGCGCGGGCGTATGCCATACGCCCCTACGATAATTTACGAGCCCGAGTCGTGCGTCGTGTGCGTGACGACCGCGTAAGCCGGTACACTAAAGCTGAGGGTCGATTACCGCTAGCACAAAGGATGAGTGTATATGTCACGCGCGACATGGAACGATACGGTCTTGAGCGAGGCCGCGCCGTCGGATACTGAACTGGTCGAGGGCAACATCTATTTCCCGCCCGAGTCCGTCAACAAGCAGTACTTTCGTCCGAGCGACAAGCAGACCGTGTGCCCCTGGAAGGGCACGGCGAGTTACTACGATGTCGTCGTCGACGGCAAGGTCAACAAGGACGCCGCTTGGTACTACCCCGAGCCCAAGGAGGCTGCGGCAAATATTAAGGACCATGTCGCCTTCTGGCATGGCGTAACGGTCGAAGAGTAACGAAGTCGGAAGTCGGAAGTCGCACGCTAGGCCAGAGCATGTGGTAATGGCGTCACAAAGTGATATCAAGCCTATTACTTCCGACTTCTGACTAGGGAGGAGCGGACATGGCACGCGCCGAGGACGACAACAGGCGGCTGACGTTGATGGCTGTGGACGCGCACCCCGACGACGAGGTGTTCGGGACCGGCGGCGTGTTCGCGCGCGCCGCCGCCCTGGGTATGCGTACGGCGCTGGTGACCGCCACGCGCGGCGATGTTGGCGAGATCCACGATCCCGACCTCGATCCTGAGGAAGCCCGCGAACGGCTGGCCGCGATCCGCGAGGAGGAGTTGCGGCGCGCCTGCGCCATCCTGGGCATCGGTGAGCTATATTTCCTGGGCTACCGCGACTCAGGCATGGTTGGCACGCCCGACAACGCGGACCCGCGCAACTTCCACAACGCCGACCCCGACGCGGCCACCGGGCGTGTGGTCGAACTGATGCGGCGTGTGCAGCCGGATGTCGTCGTCACCTACGACGCGCGCGGCGGCTACGGCCACCCCGACCACATCGCCGCGCACCGCGCCACCGTCGCCGCCTTCGACGCGGCGGGCGACCCCGACCGCTACCCGGAGCAGGACTTGCCGCCGTGGCAGCCACGCAAACTCTACTACGCCGCCTTTCCGCGCTCGGGCCTGCTGCGCATGCGCGACGAGTTGCAGTCGCGCGGTATCGTCCTGCCCTTTCCGGGGAGCGACACGGAGGACTTTGATCCGTCGAGCTTCACCGTCCCTGACGAGGACATTACCACGCGCGTCGACGTGGGCGCCTATGTGGACCAGAAGCGCGCGGCCCTGCAAGCGCACCGCACGCAGATCGGCGCGGAGCATTTCACGCAACTGCTGCCCCAGGACCTGGCGCGCCAAATGCTGGGCACGGAGACCTTTACGCGTGTGCGCTCGCTCGTCCCCGCCGCGCTGCCCGAGGACGACCTCTTCGCCGGCCTGCGCTGACCATCATACTCCTCCCGCCCGTTTGCGCTACAATACGCTATATGACAGATGGCAGCGGATCGGGAGGCCACGACCAACTCTTCAAGCAGTTGCTGCAGGCGTTCTTCGCCGACTTCCTGCGCTTGTTCGATCCCGAGACGGCGGCGCGGTTGGATCTCGACACGATGACGTTCGTCAACCCGGAGGTGTTCACGGACTTCCCACGGGGCGAGCGGCGCACTGCTGACATCGTCGTGCAGGTCCAGACGCTCGACGGCGACGCGGAGCTGATCCTGGTCCATGTGGAGGTGCAGCGTGAGCGCGAACCCGATTTCCCCTGGCGGATTATGCTCTTCAATCTGATATTTACATACTTGCACCTGAACGCGCGGGAACGAGATGCCGCGCGGATACAATTACGGCGGGAAGGGGACACGACAGTGGAAGCAACAGAATTGACGTGGGCGGACCGCATGCTTTTGCAGGGGCGGGAACAGGGCATCGAGCAGGGGCGGGAACAGGGCATCGAGCAGGGGCGGGAACAGGGCATCGAGCAGGGGCTTAGGCATGCGGTGCTGCGTGTGCTGGTCAAGCGGTTTGGCGCGCTGCCGCCTTCCATCAGTATGGGACTTGATCGGATAGGTGATTCGCAACGCCTGGAATCACTGCTGGATGTCGCGCTCTCAGTAAGCACGCTAGAGGCGTTCACGCACACCCTAGATGGCAATTAGACCCTTTCCTGTAAGCGCATCCGCTTACGAGCGGAATCAAGGGAACTGGAACGAGAGTGGTTACGCGCCGGTGGCGCAGGCAGCGCGGGCGGCGGCGGCGAGTTCAGAGTCGCGGTAGGGTTTGGTGAAGTAGCGCGTGGCGCCCAGTTGCTCGGCGGCGCGGCGGTGCTTGGCGCCGCCGCGTGAGGTCATCATGAAGATCGGCAGCCGTCCCGCCCCCGGCAGTTGGCGGATGGCGAACAACGCCTCCAGCCCATCCATGCGCGGCATCTCGATGTCTAGCATGATCAGCGCCGGCAGCCCGTCGCGCTTGAGCGCGTCGAGCGCCTCTTGCCCGTCGCGCGCGGTCAGCACCGTGAAGCCGACCCCTTGCAGCGTCCCGGTGAGCGCGACGCGCATGCTCATACTGTCGTCCACGACCAGGGCCACGGGGCCGCGTTCGCCGCACCCCTCCTTTTCCGCACGCAGTGTGGCGGCGGGACGCAGGTCGGCCAGTAGCCGCGGCAGGTTGATGACGGGGGCGACCGTACCGTCGGGCAGCACATGGGCGCCCAGCAGCGTCTTGACTCCGCGCAACAGCGGCGGCGCGGGCTTGATCAGCATTTCCTCCTCGTCGAGCACATCTTCGATGATCAAGCCGAGCGAACCGCCCTCATGCGGGAGTTGCAGGACGTGCGCCTCGCCGTGCTGGACATACGCCGGCGCCGCGGCGCCGGGCAGCGGCGGCAGGTTGTAGACGGGGAGGTCTTGACCCTCGATGCGCGCCACACGCCCTTCCGGTGTGTCGACGATATCGGACGCGGAGACGAGGTGCAAGGCGGTGATCTGTCCAACCGGGACCGCCATGTAGCAGGCGCCGTCGCGGACGATAAGGCCACGCGTCACTGAGAGGCTCAATGGCAGGCGCATCGTGAACGTCGTGCCCTGGTCCTGCCCCCCATCGTGTCTGCTCTCCACGTCGATCGCGCCGCCCATACGCAGGCAGGCTTCACGCACGGCGTCCATCCCCACGCCGCGCCCGCTCAGGTGGCTGACGCTGGCGGCGGTGCTGAAGCCGGGCGTGAAGATGAGTTCGAGCTTCTGTCGCGCGGAGAGCGACGCGGCGCGCTCGGCGCCGACGACACCGCGATCGACGGCGAGCGCGGCGATTTTATGCGGGTCGATGCCCGCGCCGTCGTCCGACACCGTGATGACGACATGACTGTCCTCTCCTTTCACGGCGACGATGATGACGCCGGTCTCGGGTTTGCCGGCCGCGCGGCGCGCCGCGGACTCCTCCAGGCCGTGGTCGACGGCGTTGCGCAGTAGGTGCATCAGGGGCTCGAAGAGGCGGTCGAACACGCTTTTCTCGACCGCGACATTGCCGCCCTGCAGTTGCCAGCGCACGCTCTTGCCCGTCGCCTGCGCCGCCTGCCGAATCACACCATCAAGGCGCACGCGCATGGTCGAGAGGGGGATGAGCCTGATGTTCATCAGCGCGCTCTGCAGGTCGGCGTCCACGCGGTTCTCGGTCGCGCGCAGGCTCCAATGGTTGGTGATCGTGTCATACATTTTTTCGATCAAGGCCTGCTGGTCCGCGACGGCCTCCTGGAGTTGCAGCGCGAGTGTGTTTAGCGCGCTATATGATTCCAGGCCAAGGTCATTTGCTCCCGCGCGCTGGACGGTCACCGCCGGCGGCTGTGTCGTGGCGCACTCGTTGGCGATACCCAGGGATAGGTTTTGTAGCCGCAGGATACCCCGCCGCGCCTCGGCGGTCGTCTCCATCAGCTGGCCGACCATCCCCTGGTAGGAGGAGCGATGCGCCGCCATTTCGGTCACCTTGGCGACGACGGCGTCGACCTTGGAGAGATCGACGTTGATGGACGCGCGAGCTCGGCGGCCGCCCCCACGTTCCGACACGGCGCGCTCGCCGCGCTGCTCGTTTGTTCCCGTCGCCCCTGCCACCCCCGTTGCGCGTTCCCCAAGATCATCGGTTCGATCATTCGTGAGCCCTACGCCGGATGTGGGAAGGCGCGACGTAGCACGCTCAATCGCATCACCGTCGGGTATGGCCCCCACGCTGATGATCGGCGCAACGTCATCCAGCTCTAGCGCCGGCTGCTCTACTGCCGCGCTTGACGCACTCTCTTGCCGTTCGCGGCGCGCGTCTATCGCCCTAGTGTCTTCGGCGCTGTCGGCGACGGTCCCCACGTCCATACCTTCGGAAATCAGGGCTATGTTTGTAGCAGCATAGTACGGTGGCCCCGCTATGTCGGCACTATATCGTTTCTCGGTTGGGTTGCCGTCGCTCTGGCCGTCGGGCTCGCCGCTTGCGCTTATACAGAGGGCGTCGAAGTGGGCCGCGAGCTCAATCGCGGCGTCGATACGCCCCTCGTCGCACTGGTCCATCAGGGCATCCTGCACGAGCGCGCGCAGTAACGGTTCGCATGAAAATAGCGCGCGTAGCGCGGGTGTATCGAGGGGGCTGGCGCCGTCAGCGCTGAGGTCAAGCAGGTTCTCGCACGAGTGCGTCAGGGTGACGACATGCTCGAAGAGGCACATCTTGGCGCCGCCCTTGAGCGTATGCACGATACGCCGGATCTCCAGCAGCGCCCCGTGGTCGCCAGCGTTACTCTCCATATTTTCCAGTTCGACGTGCAGGGCGTCAAGCAGTTCGGCGCTTTCCTCCGAGAAAGCGTCGAGGAGGAGCGGGTCGATAACGTCCTCGGTCGCGGGGATGCCCTCACCCCCACCCCGTGCGGATTGGGCTGGCGACTCCGCGGAGTCGCCAGCCCAACCGGCTCTCCCTGTGCGCGGGACAGGGGGGCCGTCCTGCCGTATCACGGGATACTCTCTCTCACCTCGCGTGGGAGGCGGCGTACCCCCTGGGACCGCCGGCGTCCCGCCGGCCTCAGTCGCGGTCATGTCGTCCGCTACCACCAACGCGTGCTCCTGCGATGGTAGGCCGGCGGGACGCCGGCGGTCCCAGGGGGTACGGTGTGTGTCTACGTTCGTGACCGGCGTGTATTCGTCGGTGTCAGGATCGGCGGCGTCTGTGCTCGTGGCGTCCGTCGCCGGCGCCGCGAGGCCGAACCCCACGGCTTCCTCCGCCGACATCCCGAAGAGCGCGGCAAGATCGGCTTCGCCCTCGTCGTCCTCGCTCACGCTACTGGGGGAAGGATTCACGTTGTCTACCGGCAGCGATTTCTCCGGGGGGGTATCTTGCCAGACGTTTCCTCTGGGAGCGCCGGCATCGTGCTGGTCAACGCTGGTCGGCACGATGCCGGCGCTCCCAGGGGGCGTCATGAGATCGCGCCGTCCCTCGAATCCCATGCTGGAGGACGACGCGGCCACGTCATCCTCCAGCATGGCCAGGAAAGCCAGGTCGTCATCCCTGCTCGCTACGGCTCGTGCATTACCTGGGAGCGCGGCACACTCGCTGCGCTGCTCGCCTGCCCCGGCGCTCAGGAGGCAGATGTCGGGGACGGGCGAGACGCCCGCGCTCCCAGGGGGCGCGCTGTACGGTGTAGGCTCCTGGAGGTCGTGGGGCCGCGCGTCTGCGTCGCCCATGGACGCGAGGCCGAGGCCGGCGGCTTCCTCCGTGCTCAATCCGAAGATACTGATGAGGTCGGGAGCGTTGTCTTTAGCCATTGGTACGGTTCTCCGTGCGCCCGGCGCTGTCCGCCATCATCTCTGTGTAAGAGCGCTGAGAGAGTGGGGGAAGATGATTGGATGACACCGTAGGGGCATCGCTCTGTAGCACGGCCTGCGCCGACGCCGTATCGGCCAGCAGCGTGTCGATGGCGCCGCTCAGGTCGTTCAAGGCCATGTTCTGTGACCGCAGGCACGCCGCGACGTGCTCGCTGAGCACACTGACCTGTTGCGAGAGCAGGCGCATCTGCCGTGCGATCTCGGCGACGGTCAAGCTGCCCCCCAGGCGCGACGCCTCCAGGCTTGTGTTGGCGGAGAGGGTGCGGATTTGACGGGCCACGGCTCCCAGGGTTTCGCCGGCCTTGATGCCTTCCGTCACGTTTGTCGCCAGGTTCGTCGTGCGGTCGCTGATGTACTCGGCCGTTTCTAAAACACCAGACAGGGCGCCGTGGGCCGCGCCAGCGCCCTCAACGTCAGCGGTCTCGTGGAGAGCGGCGCCTTGGGCTAGCGGTCCATCGTGGTGGCGCGTACGCGTCGTCGAAGTATCCATAGGTCAACTCACCTTGAGGGTCGCGACTGAATCATTGAGACGGTCGGTGAGGCGGCGCAAGCGTACGGCGGCCTCCGCCGACGCGGCGGTGTTGCGCGAGGTCTGGACTGAGATGCCGTTGAGCGCCCCCATCATCGCGACTAGTTCAGCGGCCTGGCGGGCCTGCTCGGCGCTGGCCGAGGCGATAAATTTGTTGAGGTCGGCTAGGTCGTGTACCACGCCGTCGACAGCGCCGAACGCCTCGGCCGCTGTCCGCACGACATCCGTGTTAGCGGTGACGCGCGCCGCTATATCCTCGATCGCTTCGATCACCCCGACGGTCTCGCCCCTGTTGCGCTCGACAACGTCCTGGATCTGGCGCAGGGCCAGTTGTGACTGCTCGGCCAGCGCTTCGATGCTGTCGGCCACGGCGCGAAAGATGCCGCCGCTGTCAGCGTGGCGCGCCGCCTCGATCGAGGCGTTGCCGGCGACGATGTGCAGTTCCTCGGTGTTGCGCTGCACCAGCATGAGGGCTTGGCTCATCAACTGCGCGCTTTCGCCCAGGCTCTTGACCGTGCGCGTGGCCCGCCGCGTCGTGTCGCGGAAGCCGTTCATCGCTTCGTGCACGGTTCTGACGGCGTTATGGCCGTCGCGCACGGCGTCGAGGGCGTGCGTAGCCACCACCATGGCCGACTGCGTGCGCCCGCTAACCGTCGCGGCGGACGCCGCCAGGGCGTCAATGGTCGCGGCCCCGCGCGCCAGGGCGGTGGCCTGTTCGTGGGCCTCGTGCGAGACCTGTTGCACCGTCGTCGCCATGCGCTGGGTCCCCCCGCTCACCTCGCGCGCCGTCTCCTGAATGCTATGCACGATGGCGCTGAAGCGCCGCAACAGCACCGCGACAGAGTCGGCGACGGCCCCGAGCGAGCCCTCGCTGAGCGTGGGCCGGACGGTGAGATCGCCGTTGGCGGCCTCGGAGAGTTCCATGAAAAGCTTGATGATGCCGTTTTCCAACTCGAGCCTTTGCCCCTCCAAATCGTCGATCGAGGTTTGGGCGCGTGCGGTCAACGCGTCGAAGGCGGCGCCGATCTCACCGATTTCGTCGTGTCGGGGCAAGTGTGCACGCGCGGTCAGGTCTCCAGCCTGCACACGCGCGATCGTCCTTTCGAGGGCCACGATGGGCGCCATCAGGCGGCGCGCCAGCACTGTCGTCAGCAAGACGACGACGACGATCGGCGGGAGGGCCATCCACAGTGGTAAGCGTCCGATATAGAGGGTGAGTATCGTCGGCAACACGCCTATGAGCACGAGCGCGGCGGTGAGCTTGACGCGCAACGGCCAGTAGCCGATACCCACATGCGTGATCCGGCGGCGCAACCCCTCCGCCAGCCTGCTCCTCGCGGCCATTGTCATCTACATGCTCCTTCCGCTCGCGTCGAGTGTGCGCGCCAACGCGTCGATCAAGAGGCCGCCGTCGAGGACGCGCACGGACTCTCCGTTCATCGTCGCCGTCCCCGCTAGGAGCGGCTGGCCGTCCGTGGCGCCGTCGTACGCGACGTGGTCGATGTAGCGGATGCCGGAGGCGCCGTCGACGAGGAGTCCGACGCACAGCTCCTCGCGCTCGATGAAGATGAGGCGCGCGCTGGCGTCCCGTGCGCTCTCACCCTGCCCCATGAACAGCCCCAGGTCGACGATCGGCTGCACCGTGCCTTGCACATGGAGCAGTCCGAGCATCCATGCGGGCACGCCGGGCGTCGGGCTCACGGCGGTATAGCGCTGCAGCCATGGCAGCAGCGCCGCGCCGCCGTCTCGCGGCAGACAATAGGCCTGCCCGCGCACGGTGAAAAGGAGGGCCGGCACACGTTCCCGCGCTACCATCGCCTAGGCCTCCTCGCGCGCGGGCGCGGTCTCGGCGTAGGTGCGTTCGGTGTAGGGGCTGTCTTTAAGCCGGCGCGCGACGGCCTTGTCCGCGAGCAGGTCGCGCAGGGTGGAGCGCAGTACGTCCTGATCGACTGGTTTGGTGAGATACCGGTCCGCGTGCGCTATCTTGCCGCGCATCTTGTCGATAAAGCCATCCTTAGAGGTCAGCATAATGACGGGCGTGTCTTTGAACGGCGAGCGTTTGATCATCTCGCACACGTTGAGCCCATCCATGCGCTTGACCGGCTGGCCCTGGGGCGCGCCGCGCGCATGGTCTTTTAGGTTGATGTCGAGCAGCACGACATCAGGACGGACCGCGGCCACCTGTTTCAAAGCCGTCAACGGGTCTTCCGCGAAGACCAGCGTATACTCGCTGTCCAATAGACGCTTATAGGCGTAGCGGATCGTCGCGCTATCCTCGACGATCAGTACACAGAATCGGTTGTTTTGCATGTGTCCCTCTCGAAGTAGTCAGTAGCCAGAAAGAGCGGGCGGCGATGGCCGTTCCGCTGTTTCGTTCCAACCGCTGATTATCCGTGACTACTTTCTGACTACTGACTACTGACTACTCACAGCATGTTGCCTTGTACCGCCTCGACGATGGCGCGCCGGGCGTGCTGGCGCGCCGCTTCGGGGCCGCCGGATGTCTCGTCGCTCCAGCCCTGGAGGAGCAGGAGCGCGAGCAGGCGTTGGAGCGTACTCACGCCTTCGCGCAGCGCCGCCGCGTGCATTGACAGGGGGACGCGCGCGCAGGCGACGAGTAACTCGTCCACGACGAGACGGTGTCGTTTGTCGATGCCAAGGTCGCCGGCGACGCCGATCTGGACCTCTACATCGTTGCCGGTGACGGCCAGATCGGTGATGCGCTCGATGAGCGCCGGCAGCAGCGCGGTATCGACCATCCCGGTGAGTTCTTCCAGGCTATCGAGTGCGACGTTGATCGCCGCGCCGAGGCGGCGCACACGCTCTTCGGGATTCATGCCGGGAGCAGTGGCTACGAGGGGGGCGATACGTTCCAGTACGGCGTTGAGCGACGTATGGAAGGCCGCATGGCCGTCCTCGATCGGCTCGACGCTGATTTGGTCGAGGTCGACATTCATTTTATACGCGTACATGGTCGTCCGGTCCCTCCTTCCCGTGGCGCCGCCCCGCGGTCCCCACGTCCTTCGATGTTGTGTCTGCTACGGTCTTGACGTGATGCCTATGCTACTCCTCTTTCGCGTAGCTATCCTATCCCCTATTCGTACTAGCCGCGCGACGTCGTGGGCCCCCCCCCGAATAGGCCATTGACGGAGTAGTCAGTAGCCAGTAGTCAGTAATCAGAGGGTTTTTCGGCACGCGCCCATTGTAGGTAGGGGGAACGCCCCTGTAGAGGAGCCTACTGACTACCGCCTGCTGACTACTGACTACTGACTACTGACTACTGACTACTGACTACTGACTACTGACTACTGACTACTGACTACTGACTACTGACTACTGGGGACGTTATGGCAACGAATCGTGTACCGTACCGGACGAGCCTGCGTGTGCTCGGGCGCTTGTTGAACGGTGACAAAGCGCGCATGGTCACCGTGTGCGAGATTGACGATGGGTTTCTGCTACACTACTTCGCGCAGGGCGAGCCGTGCCGCGTCAACAGCCGCGCCATCCATAGCTCCGAGATGCTCGACCTCGATGACTTGCTGCACGGACAGCGTGGCAAATCGGAGCCGGATGGCTCGCTCAAAGGGTTGCAGAGCGTCCTGGGATTCCGCCAGAGCGAAGCGCTGAAGTTCCAGAAGTCGCACCCATTGTGTCCCATGGGCTACGAGAACGTCTTGCGCGCCCTTGGCGAGACGCTCGACAGCCGCCACGCCCAGGCCGTCATGATCCACGAACTCGACGACAGCATCCAGGTCGAGTACACTATCGACCGCGCCGATTTCGTCCTGCGCGAGGGGGTGCGCGTGGCCGTGGCCGGCCGCCGCGAGGAGCGCTATACGGCCGGCGCGGTCGACGCCCTAGTCCGTAAGTGTCGCGAGCACACGGCGGAGAAGGTGCGCCGTAATGGACAAAATCTCTCCTATAACCCCATGGATGTCGCCTCGTACCTGGACACGGCGCAAACCCTGGAGGACGATGGACACCACCGCGACGCCGAAGATCTCTATCATAAGGCCATGCGGCTCGCGCCCACGCACCCCGAGGCGCATTTCGGCCTTGCCCGCCTGGCCAAGCGGCAGGGCGACCACAAGGGCGCGCTCAAGGCCTTGCAGGCCGCCACCAAGCTCGACCCCGCGAATGGGCGTTACCTGCATTTGCTCGCGCGTCTCCATAGTGAGCGCGAACGTTTCGAGGACGCTGTCGTGTCCCTGCGGCAGGCCGTTGCCGCCGAGCCGGGGAACCGCATGTATCTCTTTGACCTCAGTCGCGCCTACGACCGCTTGGGGAGCCACGAGGAGGCGAGCGCGGTTCTCGCGCGCTATGGCGCCGGCATGAGTGCGCGCGCCGTGCCGCGTGATCCGGCCATGGCGTCTGGAGACGCCAGCCGTCCGGCCGCCGAGCGCCGGACGGGTGGACGCGTCCAAGGCGCGCGTCAGGCCGTTCATTCATCCTCCGCCGTCACGAACGATACCGGCGTAACCCCAGCTCCTCTACGGAATCAGCCGGCCCCACGCGAGGTCGGATTGGAGGACACGTCGGAGCCGCCCGTATCTGGCGGGTTGGCCGCCGTTCCATCCCTCCCCGAGGGGGTCGGCGTGTTGCAGCGCCGGATGGCGGACGCCGGAGGTGGTAACGGCCTCCCGCCCGAGTCCGCGACGTTGATGACATCCGCGCTCCCCCTCCAGGCGCCTCCGCTGACGGCGGCCACGACGCCGTTCGCCGCCGAGCCGCCGCCATGGGACAGCGCGCCGAGCCGCTGGACCCGTGTCGATTCTCTTCCTCCTGCCGCCCCAGAAGTAGGGCTGGGAGGAGTTGGCGCGGCTCCTATAGGCGACAGCGACATCGCGCCTACGGGCGCGCCTGGGGCCGGTCGGCACGCGGCTCCCGCGCTGCATGACGGGGACGCGGTGCTATTGGCCGCCTCGATCATGCGGGCGGAGGAGATGGCGCGCGCCGAGCCTCACCGCGCCGATCTACACCGCAAGTTGGGTTTTCTGCTGGCCAAGCAAGGGCGCAGCGAAGAGGCTGCCGCCGAGTTCAGGCGCGCTGTCGAGTGCGGCCGGCGACGCTTCGCCCAGTAGTCGGAAGTCGGAAGTCGAAAGTATCCCACCTGCAGCTACAGCGGTAACGCGTAGGCGGCCGCATGGCGTAGACACCTAACTTTCGCCCCCGTCACTTTCGACTTTCGACTTTTGACTTCCGCCCCCGTCACTTTCGACTTTCGACTTTCGACTTTCGACTCAGTCGTCCGGCCGCTTGTCCAGCGGCGCCTTGAGCGCGGACTCCTGCACCGTGATTTCGGGGTGCGGTTCCTCGAGGAACACACACTCTTGCACATGGCGTGAGACGCACATATCCGTCACGAAGCCGGTATCGAGGTGCACGCCCCGCAGGCGGCAGCGGAAGGATGCGCTGCGTGTCTGGATGGCGCGCGATACCGCGCTGATATATCGCTCACTATCAGGGGACACGGGGATATCGCCGGCGTCGAGGTAGCGGCAGACTTGTTTGGCGCTGCCGGTGCGCATGACGGGGGCTTTCACGGGCGCGCGCGCACGGACTTGCACCGTTTCGTTCGTCTGTGGCGCTATTTGCGCCAGGAGGACAGGACACGTCGCGCAGTCCTCTCTTTTTTGGCAACACGGCTTGTGTCCCGCCTCACGTAACGCCCACAGTGTCCAACAGTCTTGCTGCACGAAGTGCGCGTAGCACTCCTCGCAGTCGCCATGCAGGTCATTGTCGCGCGACTGGATAACTTCCCAGCAGTGGCGCGTCACATCGGAGCGTCCGATGACGGGTAAGATAGTCATGGCACGTGGCGCGGTGGACGGTGGGCGCGGCGGAGATGGGGGCGCCGTCCCCCGCGGCGGATTGGCGGACTCATTGCTCTTCATGGCGGGCCTCTCTTGCTCACAGCGCTGCACGTATGATAGTGTAACACGGCGCATGCTATTTGCACCAACCCGCGCATTTTCATTGCGTTAATGCCGCAAGAGTGTGCTTTCTTGCGCTGGCGCTATGCTCCAATTACCCCCTAGCGGACCAATGAGAAAGTACCTAATAGAGTAAGTATCGGTAGCCGAACGGGTAAACTTGAGTCAGCGGTCAGCGATTAGCCGTCAGCAACCAGCTTCCGACTTCCGACTTTCGACTAACAGGGGGTATTGTCGTGCCGATCGCACGGGTCAATGGGATAGACATGTACTACGTCGATGCGGGGCATGGGCCGCCCATACTGTGGATACAAGGGTTGGGGGCCGAGCACACCGCGTGGTCGGCGCAACTCGCGCGCTTTGGCGCGGAGTTCCGCTGCATCGCCCCCGATAGCCGCGACGTGGGCCGGTCGTCCCGCGCCACGGCGCCATATACGCTGGCCGACGTCGCGGCCGATTACGCCGCGTTACTGCGCGCGCTCGACGCCGGTCCCGCGCATGTCGTCGGCCTCTCGCTCGGCGGCGCCGTGGCGCAGCGCCTCGCGCTCGATCATCCCGAACTGGTCCGTTCGCTCACGCTCGTCTCCACCTTTGCCCATCAGGGACCGAAGCAGCGCGAGTTGCTGCTGGCCTGGCGCGAGATCTACGCCTGCGTCGACGTGGTGACATTCTATCGTCAGGCCAACTGCTGGCTCTTCTCCGACCGTTTCTTCGAGCGCCCGCGCAACGTGGAGAACGTGCTGCGCTACGTGGCCGAGAGCCCCTACAGGCAAGAGCCCGACGCCTTCGCGCGTCAGGTCGATGCCGCGCTCGACCACGATGTGCGTGCGCGCCTGCCCGACCTGCGCGCGCCGGCGCTCATCGTGGTTGGCGAGCGCGACGCGTTGGCGCCGCCGTCCCTGGCCCGCGAGCTCGCCGTGGCGATCCCCGGCGCGCGGCTGGAGGTCATGCCCGACGCGCCGCACTCGCTCAACCTGGAGCGGCAGATTGAGTTCAACCGGCTGGTGCGCGCGTTCCTGGTCTCTGTGCAATGACCGACACTCGCCGCGATCTGGCGCATGTGCTCGCGCACCTGCGCTTGCCGCTGCAACTCACTCTGGCGCCGCTTTATCTGTGGGGCGTCTTCGGGGTGGGAGGCGGCTGGTCGGCGGCGACCATTATCGCCTTTATCGCCCTGCATGTGTTCCTGTACGGCGGCACGACCCTGTACAATTCGTACTACGACCGCGACGAGGGACCAATCGCGGGGATGGAGCGGCCCGTGCCCCTGCCCCCCTGGGCGCTGGCCTTCTCGCTGGTTTGGCAGGCTGTGGGCTCGGTTCTTGCCGCCTTTGCCGGCCTGCCGCTGGCCGTGTTCTATGTCGTCTATGCGGTCATGGGCGCGCTCTACTCGCACCCGCGCCCGCGCCTGAAAGCGCGCCCCTACGCCAGCACGCTGATCATTTTCCTGCTACAGGGCATGGGCGGCGTGCTGGCCGGCTGGCTGGCCGGCGGCGGGGCGCCCGCGTCGCTGCTGAGCGCGCGCTTCGCGTTGATGGCGCTCGTCGCCGCCTGCACCACGATCGGCCTCTATCCGTTAACGCAAATCTACCAAGTTGAGGAGGACGCGGCCCGTGGCGACCGCACGCTGGCCATGGCGCTGGGCGCGCGGCGCTCGTTTCTGTTCGCGCTGGCCATGTTCATCGTTGCCGCCGCCGCTGGACTGCGCGCGCTGGCGACCATGGGGCGCCCGCTCGACGGTCTCGTGCTCGCGGGCGGCTACGCGCTGCTGGGCGCGCTGACCGCCGTCGTCGGGCTACAGTTCGCCCATCAACCCCTGCTCGTCAATTTCCGGCGCCTCGTCTTCGTGCAGTTCGCCGGTGGCGCGACATTTGCCGTGTTTGTCGTGCTGCAGTTCGCGCACTTTTTTTAAGGAATTTTTATGCCCATCATCCCCAGTCTGCCTGAGCGCGCGTTGCTGCGCCTCGGCATCGTGCCCGCGCCGCTCGTCGATTTCTTACAGCACGCCGCCTTCCGGTTGCTGCTGGCTGGCCATCGCCTCGGCGTGTTCGCGGCGCTGGAGCGGGGTCCGCTCACTCTGCGCGAACTTGGCGAAAGGCTGGACGCGCGGCCCGAAGGGTTGGAGCCGTTCCTGGACCTGCTGCGCCGCCTGGGGTACGTCTCCCTACGCGGTGGACGTTATGCCAACACGGCGACGACGCGGCGCTGGTTGTCCGTCGATTCCCCGCAATCGCTCGTGCCAGCCATCCCCTTTCTTGACGACTTCGTGCGGCGCTGGGACCACCTTGAGGAGACGATCAAGGAGGGGCGCCCGCCCTTCACGGCCTACGAGTTCTATGACCGGCGCCCCGAACGCTGGCCCGCTTTCCACGACGGCATGCGCGCCATCGCCCTGTTCACGATCGACGAGGTAGCGCGGGCGGCGAGGCTGCGTCAGGGGGCGCTGCGCCTGCTCGACGTCGGCGGCTCGCATGGCCTCTATACTATCGCGCTGTGCCAGCGCTACCCCCGGATGACCGCCGTCATCTATGATTGGCCCGACGGCGTCGCCGCGGCCGAGCGCGAGATCGCGTGCGCCGGCCTTGCAGGCCGCGTCACCACCATGACCGGCGACTTCCTCACGGACGACCTCGGCGCGGGTTATGACGTGGCGCTACTGGGCAACATTATCCATGGCCAGCGGCCACTCGCCATCATCGATCTGCTGCGTCGGCTGCACGCGTCGTTGAACGATAATGGAACGCTGCTCATCCTCGACCAGGTCCGGCTGCGTGAGCCCTTCACACGCCTAGGCGGCTACGCGGCGGCGCTGGTCGGCCTATTGTTACTCAACGAACTTGGCGGCGGCATCTACCCCTACGCCCAGGTCCGCGCCTGGTTGCGCGAAACCGGCTACGGCGACGCGCGCCTGCGCCGGCTGCTGCGCGCGCCGGGGAATGTGCTCATCCAAGCGAGTAGACAGTAGTCGGTAGTCAGTAGTCAGAAGGTACGAGTAAAGCATGCAGTCATTGCGGACGTGCTTGCCGATAGTCAGCAAGGCGTTCTTTCTGACTACCGATTACTGTCTACTGTGCGCAGCACGAGCGCGGCATTGATACCGCCGAAACCGAAGGAGTTCTTGAGTATGGTGGTGACGCGTTGCTCGATGGGGTGGCCGCGGATATAGCGCAGGTCGCAACTGGGGTCGGGCTCGAACAGGTTGACCGTGGCCGGCAGCACGCCCCTTTGCAACACGAGGGCGCAGATGACCAGCTCGATCGCCCCGCTGGCGCCAAGGGCGTGGCCGTGCATGCCCTTGGTGCCGCTTATCGGTACCTCGTAGGCATAGTCGCCCAGCGCCTTCTTGATGGCCAGGGTCTCGGTCGAGTCGTTGAGCTTCGTCGCGCTGGCATGGGCGGCGACATAGTCGATGTCCTCCGGCGCCAGGTCCGCCTCGGCCAGCGCCGCGCTCATGGCCCGCGCGGCCTGCGCGCCATCGGGGCGCGGCGAGGTCATATGATAGGCGTCACTGGTGACGCCGAAGCCGCGCACCTCGCCGTAGATCGTCGCGTCGCGGCCGATGGCGTGCCCGAGTTCTTCGAGCACGAGGACGCCCGCGCCCTCGGCCATCACGAAGCCGTCGCGGTCGCGGTCGAAGGGACGCGAGGCCGTCGCGGGGTCGTCATTGCGCATCGACATAGCCTTGATGACGGCGAAAGCGCCGAATGTCAGCGGCGCTATCGGCGCCTCGGCGCCCCCCGCGACGGCGACGTCAACCTCGCCGCGCTTGATCGCGCGGAACGCCTCACCTACACCGATCGCCCCCGACGCGCAGCTGTTGGCGTTGCCGAGGCTGGGTCCAAACGCGCCAAGCTCCATCGAGATATTGGCCGCGTTGGCGCCGCCGAAGACGGCCAGCGCGAGCATCGGGCTGACATGGCGTAGCCCACCCTCGATAAACTCCTGATGCTGGTCCTCCGCGTATGAGATACCGCCGAGCGCCGAGCCGAGATAGACGCCGACGCGCTCACGGTCCTCGCGCTCCATCACCAGCCCCGCGTCGGCGACCGCCATCCGCGCGGCGGCCAGCCCGAACTGCGAGCAACGGTCGAGGCGACGCGCGCGCTTGGCGTCGAGGTAGTCGAGTGGGTCGAAGTCGGGGACCTCGCAGGCGACCTGCGAGGGATATGTGGAGGGGTCGAACAGCGTGATACGCCGGCCGCCACGCCGACCCTCCAGCACGCTCCACCAGAGTTCCTCTTTACTGGCCCCGATCGGCGTGACCGCCCCTACCCCCGTGATGACGACGCGCCGTCCCTCGTTCCCGCTCACTCGTCCGCCTTACTTTCGACTTCCGACTCACGACTCACGACTTGCTCGTCCTCGACCAACTGCTTGATGCGCCGCAGCGTCCTATTGGCGATATTGTGCACGAAGAGGCCGCCGACAATGTAGCGGGTGACGAGTGGACCGAGTGGGCGTGGCCATGGTGGGTCGAAGTCATGCACGATGCGTACCAGCATCCCGCCCGCCGCGCGCGGCTCGATGATCCACGCCACGTCCATGCCGCGCGTCACGCCGCGTACATGACGGAAGCGGATGCCATGTGTAGCGGGAGATAGTTCCTGGATCGAGACCCACTTGACGGGGAAGCCATCGCGTGTGGCGGCCATCTCGGCCAGGCGCCAGTCACCCTCGTCGCGCAGCAGCGTCACATAGCGGTAGTGCGGCAGGATCTCCGGCCACCGCTCGATATGGGCGGCAAGCTCGTAGATGCGCGCCGCGGGCGCGTCCATGATGATTCGGTTTTCAGTATGCACTGAGTCAGGATACCAGGCGCGGGGAGTAGCGCGAAGTATCCACCTCGGCCCCGAGGATTGCTAGCGATTCTCCGCGTCTCTCGCGGCGTCGGCTTCGCGCATGCGCAGGACCGCTTCGATGTGCGGCAGCGCCGCGAGGTCCTTGGGCCGTCGTACCGCCCGCTTGCTTTCGATCAACGCGGGGAGATCCAGTGTGTCGATATGCGCGCCAAGGACATCGAGGGGGACGGCGACGGAGTGTACGTCCGGGTAGCCACCAATACCTGGAATCACCCGGATCAAGTCGAGACGGCCGGCATCGGTCATCAAGGTCAAAAGTTCGGTAGCCAGGATGGTGCGCGCGTCCCATTGGAAAGGTAGGGAACTGGATTGATCGTCGGCCAGGCCTTCCACACGTAGGCGTGGGTGCAACGGCGCGAGTGCTCGGACGAGACGTTCTAGGTTGGCGAGATCAGGATTATAGCATAGGTCGATTTCGTTGGTTAAATGGACGACGCCGTGGGCAACGGCCGCCATACCGCCAACGAGAACGACATCGACATGTGCGTCCGTGAGCAGGGACAGAACGCGAGCGACATCCACTATTGTTGGACCCCCTTATGGCTTCGAGTTCGCGCCTCTGTGCTCGGACTGATAGCGCCGCATAGCGCGCTGCATCTCTTCCGCGAACACCAGTAATTGGAGCGCCTCCTGGACGCGCTCCGTGGGAGTCATCTGCAGGTTCGAGCGAACCAAACTCAGGTCGATGCCCCACGCCTTCAACTCTTGCAGGCGGACGGCGCGCTGCTCCGGCGTTAGCGGCTCGGCCGAGCCGACGATGTGTTGCTCATCCATGTCCATCACGTCCATCCATCACCTCTCTGGGTTCAGTGTAGCCGTTTGGCGCCATCGTTTCCCCCGGACAGCATGTGGCCGCGTTCTTGCACCCTGCTGGCGGTGAATAGTGTGAGGAGAATAAGAGATGGCCGAGCAGGAACGAGTGGGTTTTATTGGGCTGAGAGCGATGGGCGCGCACGCGCTCCTCGCGGCGGCGCTCGAAACGTACTCGATGGCTATGACCACACATGGTGATGAGGACAGCGCCCGTATCGCCGCCTATATCAATGACGTGAGTGGATAGGCGGATAAATGGACGAGATGATGGAGCCGCTGCAACCTACCGCGACGCTGGGCGACTGGCTTGACCTGCGTGAACAGATGCGCGCGACCGAACTGCTGCTCGAAGATGTCCAGATCGCGCCGGCCGACATCACGACCTACTGGGCGATCAGCGCCGAACTGCTGGCCCTGCTACAGGAGAGCGATGAGTATCTCGAGCAACGTCGGGACGATGGCCCAGCCCCCGATGATGCTGAGATCTATCTGCGGCTACGCCGCCGCCTCACCGCAGTTCTAGCCAAGGCCCAGGAGATCGGCATCGCCGACGAGAGTGACGAGGAGTAGGACGCTCCCCCTCTCCCACGGTTAGGGAGAGGCGCGCTGGACCGCCGGCCGCAGCCGGGGGGGCCAGTTAGCCAAGGGCCGGGGGGTGAGGGATAATCTACACCGCTTTCTCGATCCGTGCGCCGAGGGCGGAGAGGCGGTCGACGAAGTTCTCGTAACCGCGCTCGACGAATTCGACGTCGTAGATCTCGCTACGGCCTTCGGAGGCAAGCGCGGCCAGGGTGAGCGCCGCGCCCGCGCGTAGGTCGGGGCTATGCGCGGTGCGCCCCTGCAGGGGCGTTGGGCCGGTCACCACACAGCGATGCGGGTCGCATAGGACGATACCGGCGCCCATGCCGATAAGCTGGTTGGTGAAGAACATGCGGCCCTCGTACATCCAGTCGTGCACGAGGGTCGTGCCGTGCGCCTGCGTCGCCAGCACGATCATGACCGAGGCAAGGTCGGTCGGGAAGCCGGGCCAGGGATCGGTGTCGATCTTCTTGGCCCCGACGAGGCGGCCAGGACGCACGCGCATCGTCGTCTCTTCGGGCCAGTCGACCTCCACGCCCATGCGCGCGAGCAGCAGATTAGTCATCTCCATCGTATCGGGGATCACGTTGCGAATGGATACCTCGCCGCCGGTGACCGCCGCCGCGACGGCGAAGGTCCCTACGTCGATGTGGTCGGAGATGATGTTGTGCTCCGCGCCATGCAGGCGGTCCACACCGTCGACGTGGATGACGTTGCTGCCGATGCCGTCGATGCGCGCGCCCATCTTGACCAGGAAGTTGCAGAGGTCGGCGACGTGCGGTTCGCAGGCGGCGTGCTTGATAGTTGTCCGCCCCGTGGCCAGCGCGGCGGCCATGACCGTGTTCTCGGTTGCCGTAACCGAGGCTTCATCGAGGAAGATGCTGGCCCCGTGCAACTCCCTGGCCTCGGTGATGTAGCATCCGTTGACCTCGCGCACGGTCGCCCCGAGCGCTTCGAGCGCTTCGAGGTGTGTGCCGATGTCACGCCGCCCGATCACGCAGCCGCCGGGGTGAGCCGTTTCCACACGGCCAAGCCGGGCCAGCAGCGGCGCGATCAGCACCACCGACGCGCGCATGCGCCCGACGAGATCCGCCGCCAGCACGGTCTCGCGCGCATCGCGACAGCAGATACGCAGTGTCTTGCCGCCCAACCCCTCGACATCGGCGCCGAGGCGCCGCAATAAATTTCCCATCACGATGACGTCGGTGATCTGTGGTACGTTGGTGAGCACACACTCGTCATCTGTTAGTAGCGTAGCCGCCATAATCGGCAAAATAGCGTTTTTACTGGCGGCGGCTTCGACCGTCCCATGTAGCGGCGACCCGCCGTCGACAATGTAGCGTGCCAAATCCTTCTCCGTGTCCCCAAGCATGGCCCTTCGTCGTGTAGTATACAGGCCGCTCCCTTTCCCTCCTCACCCAATGTAATGCAGCCTGGTAAAATAGATAGTGCATGCCCCCGCACACCGATTTGTGCGTTTTGCAGTTTCGCTGAAATATCGTAGACACGCGCCGCGTATCCTAACGCATTCTGATTCAGGGTGTTTGAGGAGGTATGGCGGCGTCAGCAGAGGAGGCATGTGGTGGCTATTGGGTTTGTCGGCGTCGATTATACACGGGCGCCTCTCGCCTTGCGCGAACGCCTCACCGTCGCCGGCGATCGCCTTGATCTCCTGCTCGATCTTTTGCACAGTGAGATCACCATTGACGAGGCGGCCGTGCTTTCGACGTGCAACCGCACCGAGATCTACGTCTCCTCGCCCGACGCGCGCGCCGCGCTCGCACAGGCGACGGCGCTCCTGCTCACCGTGACCGGTGTTCCGGCGCCCGAGGCCGCCGGCGCCTTTGAGCCGCGTGTGGGCGACGAAGCCGCGCGCCACCTGTTCGGCGTCGCCGCCGGGCTACGTTCGCTCGTGCGCGGAGAGACGCAGATCCTCACGCAGGTGCGCGAAGCCTTCGCCCACGCGGCTGAGCGCGACGTAGCCGGTCCCGAGTTGGCCGCTCTCGCTCGCGCGGCCGTGCGCTGCGGCAAGAGGGCCAGGGCTGAGACGGCGTTGAGCGCGACCGATACGAGTGTGAGCGCCGTCGCCGTCGAGGCGGCGCGCGCGCGGTTCGGCTCCTTGCAGGGGCGTGCGGCCCTGCTCATCGGAGCAGGGCGGATCAACGAAGTCAGCGCCCAGTTGCTGCGGGCCGAAGGAGTCGGCGCGCTCGTTGTCGCCAGTAGGACGCGTGAGGCGGCGGAACGCTTGGCGTTGGTCTGCGGTGGCGTGGCCGCCGCCATGGGTGAGCTGCCCACCTTGCTGGCCGAGGCCGATCTTGTCATTACAGCGACGCGCGCGCCTGAGCCGTTGATCGTGCCCGCGATCGTGCCCGCGCGCGACCCCGCGCGTCCGCTGCTGCTCTTTGACATCGCCGTGCCGCGCGATGTCGACCCGGCGGTCGGGACGGTCCCAGGAGTCGAGTTAGTCGACATTGACGCGCTGCGCGCCACGACTCCCGCTGGCGCGGAGGCGCTTGACGGCGTCGCTGACGCGTGGGCTATTGTCGACACATCCGTCGAGCGCTACGTTGTCGAGGCGCGCGCCCGGCGCGCGGTCCCGCTCATTACGCGATTGCGCACGCATGTCGACCGTAACAAAGAGGCGGAGTTGGCGCGTACCCTGGCGGACCTGGAACATCTATCGGGCGAGGACCGCGAGGCCGTGGCGCTGCTGGCCCACCGCTTAGTCAATCGTATGTTCCACCATCTGGCCACACGCCTGAAAGAAACCGCCGCTTTGCCGAACGGCGAGGCCCACCTCGTCGCCCTCGCCTACTTGTTTGATGAGAGTGGGACGGAGTACCGACACATCACGGCGCCGGCGCGTGAACTAGACGTGGAGGATGCGGACGGCGACGAGCAACCTTTATTATCGCAAAAATCATGAGTTGTTCAACAAAGCGCAAGTCCCTCATATTATTTTTGTTGTTTGCTGGTTATTTCGACGTTTGCATGTGGGCATGTTGCCGCGATAAATAATGGTTATCCCTATGAAAAAGACATTTGCGCGGCTATTGACGGACCTATGCGTGTGGGTGTATGATAGATCTAACGATGAGATGAGGTGATGCTAGAACGTAGAGCTTGCCACTCATCGGAGTGTTTGGATCGTGTGGAACAGAAAGGGGTCGCCTATGTACCCGTTAAAGAAGCCGCACTTGGTTTTTGGAGTCTTTCAAATCGATTGAATGCGCCCACCGCATGGTGGGCCGGCTGCTATCTCATTGATTGACGTATAACGTGGGGTAGGTAGCTCACGCACGAACCGGTAGAGAGAACAGGCCCTTGAGCCGTCAGTAGAGTTGAGATTACTCCTCTTTAATTGCGCCGGTGGTGGTCTTGACCACGCGATAGAGTTGCCGCTCCACGGATATCGCACAATAGAAGTATGTAGTATTAGAGAAGGGGACCCGACAGATGTCGGGTCCCCTTCTTTGTTGTATGCGTTGTACGCGCGCTAAGCTCGATCCCGCTCAGGGTCCCACGGGTAGACGATCCAGTCGTCGGTGGCTTCGGCGTAATAGTCGGGGCGCTCAGGATAGCGTGAACGCCCCGGCTTATAGTGCAGCGTCGCCACGTCGTAGCGGCAGCCCACGGCATTGAGCCTCTCCCTGATCGCCATGATCGTCTTGCCGCTATCCCACACGTCGTCGACCACGAGCACGCGCTTGCCGGCCATCAGAATGTCGTCGGGGAACTGTAGGAAGATGGGCCGCTCGAGCGTCTCGTCCGGCGCGACGTAGGTCACGACCGCGGCGACGAGGATGTTGCGGATGTCCATCTTCTCGCTGACGAGGCAACCCGGCACCATCCCGCCGCGCGCGACGACGAGCATGGCGTCGTAGTCGGTCGGTAGATGAGCGATTAGCGCGTCGACGAGCGCTTCGATGTGCGCCCAATCCAGGGTGGTCTTTTTTATCTCGTTCATAGAGGGAATCGTAACAGCCGGCATAGGGCGTGGTCAAACGGCGGCCCTCACCCCCGACCTCTCTCCCGCGTCAGGGAGAGAGGTCGGGGGTGAGGGCCGTCTATTGCTATAATTAATGTGTCAACAAACACTGGCCTCAAGGAGGCGCCTGCCATGCAAGCCATTATGCGCCGTTTCCATCCCGTTCGCCTCATCCAGACGCCGCACCTCATCCGCTTCCGCCTTACCCTGTGGTACACCGGCCTCGCCGCGCTCGTGCTGGCCGGCTTCGTCGCTAGCGTCTTTGTCACTTTCAAGGTGTATCGCGTCGATAACTTCGACGACAGAGTGAGCGATATACTGCACACGACGTTCGACCAACAAGTCCTGGTCGTACCACAGCCATCTAATTCGTCCGGGGGTTATGGCAATTATAATTTCTACTACCAACCTCCTAAGCCGCAAATCAAGCTAAAAGATGGGACAGCGTCGAGCAAGGTCGGCGGCTACTACATGGCTTTCTTCCTGCCCAACGGCCAGCCACTGAGTAAAGTGCCTGCCGATTCGCCGCTGACGAACGGCGCCGCGAAGGACTCACGCCACAGCGCGCAGCGGACATCCTCAAGTAACGTGACCACCGTGAAAGACGGGGGCGCCCTCTATCGTGTGCAGACGGTGCCTTTGAGCGCCGCGGGCAACACGGTCTACGGGCAAATTGCCGTACCCTTGCAGAAGGTACAGTATCAGGTAGACAAGCTTAAACTTACGCTCATCTACATTGCCGCGGTGTTGCTGCTCATCTCGGCGATTGGTGGGTGGATTCTTTCGGGGCGCGCGCTCAAGCCCGTCGATGAGATCACGCGGCGCGCGCGGCAGATCACGGCCAACGACCTGAGTCAGCGCCTTGGGATCAAGCAGGAGGACGAATTGGGGCGTATGGCCGCCACGTTTGACGACATGATCGGCCGCCTCGAAGAAGCATTCGAGCGCCAGAAGCGCTTCGCCTCTGACGCGTCGCACGAACTGCGCACGCCGCTGACCGTGATGCAATCGGAAGTGAGCCTGGCTTTGGCGCGTCCGCGTTCGTCCGATGAGTACCGCGAGACGTTGGTGAGCATGGACGAAGAGGTGAGCCGCCTCTCCACCATCGTTGGCGACCTGTTGACGCTAACGCGCGTCGATGTCGACCCGGCCGGCATCCAGCATAAGCCGGTAGCCCTGGACGAGTTGCTGGATTCGCTCAGCGCGCGCGTCGGCGTCATCGCGGCCGAGCGCGACATCACGGTGCACGCCGAGCGCCTTGATCCCGTGACCGTTGCCGGAGACTCTACGCGCCTGCGCCAGCTTTTCACGAATCTGCTTGACAACGCCGTCAACTACACACGTGACGGCGGCCGCGTGACCGTAATGGTGGAGCGGACCGCCGAGGGCGCCCGCGTCCGCGTCGCGGACACGGGCATCGGTATCGCCGCCGCCGATCTACCGCACATCTTCGAGCGTTTCTACCGCGCCGATGGCGCGCGTGAGCAGAACACGCAGGGGACGGGGCTGGGCCTGGCCATCTCGCGGTCGGTCGCGCAAGCCCACCACGGCCATATCGATGTCGTGAGTGAGCCGGGCAAAGGGACCACGTTCACCGTCATCCTGCCCGCCGATAGCCGCAAGCCCGTACGCCGCATTGTGCCGTGGCGTGTGCCCGCGCTGGCGCGATAGTCGGGAGTCGGAAGTCGGAAGTCGGAAGTAGTACGCCTGATAGTAGCCCATAAGACCATTACCGCATTCTTGGGCACACGTTAACTATCGACTTCCGACTTCCGACTTCCGACTTCCGACTATCGACTTCGTCCCGCGTGGGTTGGGCCTCCTGCGCGCCGGCGCGGGTGCAGGAGAGCGCGGCGGCGCGCGTGGCGAAGGCGACCGCCGCGTCGAGCGGGCGATCCTCCACCAGGGCGATGGCGAGGGCGCCGTCGAAGCAGTCACCCGCTCCGGTCGTGTCGACGGCGTCGATGCGCGGGGCTGCTACCTCGCGGCCGCTGCCTGGGAGTTCGCCTGTGTCCACGATGAGCGCGCCCTTTTCCCCACGCTTCACCACCACTGTGCGCGGTCCGCGCGCGCGTAGGGCCATGGCCGCGCGCGCTACCTCGCCGGTCGTCTGCGTGGGCAGGCTGGTCAGGCGCGCGAGTTCGCCCTCGTTGGGCAGGATGATATCCACCGCCGCCAACAACTCGTTGGGAAGGTCCTCGGGCGCCGGAGCGGGGTCAAGCAATACCAGGATGCCCCTGGCGCGCGCGGCCGTGGCGGCGCGCACGACCGTGTCCAGCGGGATCTCTAGCTGCACCAGCAGGGCGGACAGGTTGAGCGCGTCCAGGACCGGTTCGATGTTGGCGGGGCGCAACGTGCTGTTGGCGCCTGGCGCGACGACGATGCTATTGTCTCCGTTGCCGGCGACAGCGATCAGCGCGACTCCTGTCGGCGCCGTGTCCACCGTGCGGACATACGTCGTGTCGACGCCGCGCTCGCGCAGGTTGGCTAGTAACGCGCGGCCATGGTCGTCGTGCCCCACCACGCCGAGCATGGCGACAATTGTGACCCTGGCCCCACTTTTCCCCACGAACCCGCCCCCACTTTCCCCCACGACGGCGAGCCGCGCCGCGGCCGTGGCAGCGTTGGCCCCTTTGCCGCCGGGATGGAGGGCGAAGTCGGAGCCCAGCACCGTTTCTCCCGGCGCCGGGATGCGCGGGCAGCGCGCCACCAGATCCATGTTGATCGAGCCGACGACGAGGATAATGGGGGCGGAAACGCCTGTGTCGCTCATCGGAACCTCCTGAAAGTCTCTCTCGCATAGCAGTGAAGGTAGCGTAGCACAAGGCGGCCCTCACCCCCAACCTGTCGGGCCTGACCTTAAAAGGTCATGGCAGCGGACGGACCTTGAAAGGTCATCTCCGGTAACGGCAACTCCCCTCGTGTCGGCGTGTCGCGGATTGTGTCGCGCTCACACAGACCTTTTAAGGTCCGGTCCCTGCCAAGCGCTATCAGGCCCCGGCCTGTCAGGCGTAGGCCCACGCGGGCGCCAACATCATTGTGGGGCGGCTCCCCTCTCCCGCGCACGGGAGAGGGGTTGGGGGTGAGGGCCGTTTCCCCACGCCGACGAGCAAAAGTGCGTATACCCCTAGCCAACAGGGGATAAATAGCGGTATACTGGGCCTGTTGTGGATAAAAGTGGGGATAAGTGGGGGGTCCGGTGGATAACTTGGGGGCCGAGCCATGTTCCTAGGCGAATACGAGCATAGCCTCGACGTCAAGGGGCGTATGGCCGTGCCCGCTCGTTTCCGCGCCCTGCTGGGCGAAGGCGCCGTCATTACGCGCGGCTTCGACCACTGCCTCGTCATTTATCCACCCGATGTCTGGCGCTCGTTCGCCGAGCGCCTCGACGCGCTTCCGGTGACGCAGCCGATCGCCACCGCGGTTAAGCGTTTCATATTCGCGGGGGCCATGGAGTGTGAGTTCGACAAACAGGGCCGTGTCCTGGTGCCGTCTCCGCTGCGTGGCTATGCCGAACTGTCGGAGACGGTCGTCGTCGTGGGGCAGTATAGCCGCATCGAGATCTGGGACCGCACGCGCTGGCAGGAAATCAGCGCCCGCGCCGAGGAGGAGAGCGGCTCCATCGCGGAGCAACTGGCGGGTTTGGGTTTGGACATCTAAGTGGGAGTCGGAAGTCGGAAGTCGGAAGTCGGAAGTTCTACGTCGGAGGCGCCTGATACCCTCGATGAGGTAGACCAAGAGCTAGACAGTCTTGGGCAAGGTTTACTTCCGACTTCCGACTTCCGACTTCCGACTGATTCGCACGAGCCCGTCCTGTACCAAGAGGTATTGGACGGGCTGAATCCACAGTCGGGCGGGCGCTACGTGGACGGCACGGCCGGACGCGGCGGGCACGCCGAGGGTATCTTGCGGCGTGGCGACCCTGATGGGCAACTGCTGGCGCTCGACGCGGACCCAACGGCCGTGGCGGCGGTACGCGTGCGGTTGGCGCCCTTCGGGGCGCGGACCGCTGTCGTACAGGCAAACTTCTCCTCACTTGAGGAAGTCGTGCGGGCGCACGGCTGGGACGAGGTGGACGGGGTTCTCCTCGACCTGGGCCTGAGTTCGCCGCAACTGGCGACCCCTGAGCGGGGCTTCAGCTTCATGGCCGAAGGCCCGCTGGACATGCGCTTTGACCCGACCGGGGGGACAACGGCGTCCGACCTGGTCAACAGTCTGACCGAAGAAGACCTGGCACGGCTCTTTTACGAGTATGGTGAGGAGCCGCGCGCGCGCCGTTTGGCGCGCGCCATCGTGGAGGCGCGGCGGCGCGGCCGCATCGACTCCACCACGGAACTGGCGCGGCTGGCGGAGCGGACGCTGGGGCGGCGCGGCGGGATACACCCCGCCACGCGCGCTTTCCAGGCGTTGCGCATCGCCGTCAACGAGGAACTCGACGTCCTCGCGGCGACGCTGCCGCGGGCCGTCGGCCTGTTGCGGCCCGGTGGCCGCGTGGCGATCATCGCGTTTCATTCACTGGAAGACCGAATCGTCAAACGATTTTTGCAACGGGAGATGACCGGATGCGTCTGTCCTGGCAAGCAGCCCGTCTGCACATGCACGCACCAGCCAACCTTACGCGCCGTTTCAAAAGGCGCCATCAAGGCGGGGACAAACGAGGTGCGGCGCAACAGACGAGCGCGCAGCGCGCGCCTGCGGGTAGCCGAGCGTCTCTAGGGGCGTTGGGCCGCCTGGCGCAGGCGATCTGGCAGCGCATGCTGTCCCGGCCACGGCTGGGCGGCGCGCATGGGCTCGTGCCCACGATGCCGCTGCTGTGGTCGCCGCCGATCCTACGCATCATCTCTCTCGTGGCCCTGCGCCGCGCCGCTGAAACCCGGCCCTGCGCTGGCCCGCGTCCCTATCTCCTGCGCGCCCATGCCCAGTCCCGCTGGCGCCTGGCCGCGGGGGTGGGCGTAGGCGCCCTCTCTTTCCCAACTATTGCGACATAGAGCCCCATGTCTGCCCGCGCGCCATTCGGTCGCGCTAGCGCCATGTCGAGTCGCCGATACGTTGCATTATCGCGCCTTCTAACCCACCCCTTTTCTCTACGGTCGCCGCGCGCATTCATGGACGCGCCGTGATCGCTGGCGCCCTCGCGGCGCCTTGATCGTACTCTCGTTAAATTGTTGCATAACATACTACTGTGTTAGAGTACTGTTGGAGATAGGGACTAATGACTGCTACTCCTCGCATCGCCCGCACGACTGTTACGCCTCGCATCGCCCGCGCTGTCGCGCTTCCATCCGCCCCACGCCTCCGTCGCGTCACGGGTGTCAACACCCGTCCCCTCGGCAAGATCAGCCTTGTCCTCGCCGCTACCTGCGTCCTTGGATTGACCGCCGTGGGCTACGTGGCGCAGACCGGCCAGGCTGTGCAGACGTCCTACCAGATACGTGAACTCAACGCGCGACTCAACGCCGATCTGAATACGCAGGAGACGCTGCAAAACCAGATTCAGCAGCGTAAGACCTATAGCGCCATCTATGACAGCGCGCTCAAGCTGGGCTTGACGATGCCCGATCCGAGCACGGCGCACTTCATCCCGGCGCCGGGGCCGGTTACCACTAAATACGTCGTCACCTACGCGGCTCCGCGCCCGGCCGCGCGCAACGTCCATGTAGCGACGACGAACACGGTGATGACCTCGTGGTGGCAGGGCCTGTGGTCCGCGCTTTACCATGTGACGCGCTAAGGGAGGGCACAGACATCATGATGCAACGTTTCATCAGGCTGGGCTGGCGCCAACTCACCCTACTCTCCGGCATGATCCTCTTTGCCCTGCTTATCACGCAGAACCTCGCGTACTATCAGGTGACAGAGCATACGCGGCTGGCGCGCCAAGCGCAACAGACCTACGACCAGACTATCCCTGTCTCCGCGCCGCGCGGCGAGATCCTCGACAGCAAGGGCGTCCCGCTGGTGACGAGCGCTCAGGTCAACAAGCTGTACGTCGATCCGACGGCGCTGAACCCCAAGGGGCTGCCCACCGTGACCTTGCGGGACGCGCGGGCGCTCGCGCCCATCCTGGGCCAGGACGTGGCGACACTCGCGCGCGAACTGACCTATCGCGGCGCGACTGTGCCCGGAGCGCAGCATGTCTTCATCGCCGATGGGTTGAGCGACGACACGGCCAACGCGGTCAACGCGCTCAACCTGGGGCAAGGCATTATCCTGGAGGCGCGCCCACGCGCCTTCTATCCCAATGGCGCGCTCGCCGCGCCCCTGCTCGGCTTTGTCTCTAAAAACGGGTATGGGCAGTACGGCATTGAGCAGGCTTACGATCAGGTCCTGCGCGGGCAGGACGGCACACGGCTCAATCTCGCCAACGCGTCGACCCGCCCCCTCCCTCCGACCGCGCGCCCGCGCCCGTTCGTGCCCGGCGCCGATGTCGTTCTGACCATCAACGAGACGATCCAGCAAATCGTGGAGAAGCGCCTCACCGAGATTATTTCACACACCAACGCTTTGGGCGCCGAGGCCATCGTGATGGACCCCAAGACGGGGGCGATCATGGCCATGGCCAGCCTACCATCGTATGACCCCAACAACTATGGTCTGGTGACCGACCCCACCCGTTTCAACAACCGGGCGATCCAGAACTATCAACCCGGCTCGACGTTCAAGGTCATCTCGGTGGCGACCGGCTTCGACGCCGGCGCGTTCAATCCCACCACGATCGTAAACGACCCCGGTATCTTCCAGAGCCCGGCCTACGGGGACGTACCAATCCACAACTGGGAGCCGGTGGGCTGGGGTAATGAGACGCCGGAGATCATGCTGCGCCACTCCGCCAACGTGGGCATGGTGCAGTTCGCCGCCATGATCCAACCGCCGCAAAAGTACTACAACTACCTCGTCAATAATTTTGGCTTCGACCAGCCGACGGGCATCAACCTACCCGGCGAGGAGACCGGCATCATCCGTCAGCCCATCGGGGGCCACTGGCAGCCGCTCGATCAGTTGGTCAACGCGTACGGCCAGAGCATTAACGTGACGCCGCTACAACTGGTAACGGCGATGGGCGCCCTGGCCAACGGCGGCAAACGCATGCGCCCCTACGTCGTGCAGCGCATCGAATATCCCAACGGCCATGTCGTGGCGACACAGCCGAAGATGGTGGCGCAGGCCGTCAAGCCTGCGACCGCCGCGACCATGGCCCAGGTGCTGCACCGCGCTGGCCTGAGCCAGGACCTCGTCGATGGCAACCCCTATGGCGCCTCCGAGGCGACGTGCGCCCTGACCCAGGGTTTCCCCATCGCCGCCAAGACCGGCACGTCGACGGTCGACGTGGTGAAGTCAGGGGCGCAGGACGTCGCCGCGGGCACGGTGGCCTCGTTGCTTGGCTACGCGCCGCTCGACGACCCCAAGTTCGTGATGCTCGTCACCGTCGATCACCCGCAGCGCTTGCCGGGTGACACCGCGGGGGGCAGCCACATCTATGGCGCGATCACAGCGGCCCCCGTGTGGCACGACATCGCCGAGAGCCTTTATCGCTACCTGGACATCGCGCCGCGCCCGGAACCCCTTGTCAAGACGGACCCAGCCCTTGGCAATGAGAATATCCCGTTGTTCCAAGGTCCTCAGGGTTGGGGCTGCGAGTTCGCTAAGCCGAACCAACCGTAGCCATGGATATGACTGAAGCGGAGATGAGGGGTAACACCTGGGGCGGCCCGCGCCTCGGCGACGTGCTGGAGTTGACGGGCGCCGCGCTCGTGCTCGATCCACCCGGCGCGGACCTCGACGCGTTGCGCGCCACGCCGATCGCCGGCGTGGCGATCGACTCGCGCGCCGTCGCGCCAGGAGAGTTGTTCATCGCGCTGCTGGGCGCGCGCGCCGACGGCGCGCGCTTCGTCGGCGACGCCTACGCGCGCGGCGCCCTAGCCGCGCTGACCACGCACGCCCCCGACCCCACGCCCGATCAGCGCGCCGCGCGCGTAGGCGTCGCCGGGCAGGATGCGCCGTTCGCCGCGCTCGTCGTGCCCGACGCCCTGGCGGCCTTGCAACAGGCGGCGGATGGCTGGCGCGCCCGGCATACGGCTGTGCGTGTGGTTGGCGTGACCGGCTCGGTCGGCAAGACGACGACGCGCGAGGCCATCGCGGCGGTCCTGGGCGCGGTCATGCCGGTACTCGTGTCACCGCGCAGCTACAACAATGAGATTGGTCTGCCGCTGGCCCTGTTGGGGTTGCGCGGGGGGCCGGACGGACACAGCGCGGCCGTGCTGGAGATGGGCATGTACGTGCCCGGTGAGATCGCGGCGCTCGCGGCGATGGCGCGCCCCGAGGTCGGGGTGGTGACGATGGTCGCGCCGGTACACCTGGAGCGCACGGGTTCGATTGAGGCCATCGCCGCGGCGAAGGCCGAGTTGGTGCGAGCGCTGCCGTCCTACGGGGTGGCCGTTCTTAACGGCGACGATGCGCGCGTGCGCGCCATGGCCGGCCTGACGGCGGCGCGCCCGGTCTTTTATGGGTTAGGCGAGAGCAATGAGTGGCGCGCCGTGGACGTAGAGGACCGTGGGCTCGACGGCCTGCGCTTTACGCTGACACATGAGGACTGGAGCGCGCGCATCGAGACGCCCGTGGTGGGGCGTCACTTCATCCACGCCCTGCTCGCCGCCGCCGCCACGGGTGCGGCGCTCGGCGTGTCCCGCGACGTGATCGCCGCCGCTTTACATAACGCGCGCATCGATGAGCGGCAGCGCTTCTTGCGCGGGCGCGACAATCTGCTGGTCATCGACGACGCCTGGAACGCCAGCCTGCCCTCGATGCTGGCCGCGCTCGATGTGCTGGCCGCCGTGCCGCGCCGGCGCGTCGCCGTGCTCGGTGGGATGCGCGAGTTGGGGGCGGAGAGCGAGGCCGCGCACCGCCAGGTAGGCCGGCGCGTCGGCGCGGTCGCGCGGTCGCTCGTCGCGGTCGGCGTCGAGGGCGCGCTGATCGCCGAGGAAGCCGTACGCGCCGGCCTGCCGCGGGAGCAGGTCCGTCTCGTGGCGTCGACCGCCGAGGCGCCAGCCGCCCTACGCGCGGCCTTGCGGCCCGGCGATGTCGTGCTCGTCAAGGGCTCGCGCGCGCTGCATCTCGAAGACACCGTGCAATGGCTGGTGGGCGGTGAGGGCCGGGGAGGGGCCGATGATTAGTGTCGCCGCGCAGGGCGCCGGACTCGCCCTAGGCACCGGTATCGTGTCGTTGCTGTTGGGGCGTCCTTTGCCCGACCTGCTGCGCCGCCTTGGCGCCGGCAAGATCATACGCGAGGAGGAGCCGTCCGCGCACCAGGTGAAGACCGGGACGCCCTCGATGGCGGGGCTGCTGTTTATTGGCGTGGCCTTCGTGGGGGGGGCACTGCTGATCGCGCCATTCTACCCCTCCATCCTACTCTTATTATTCCTATTAGTAGCGACGGCGGCGCTTGGGTTGGTCGACGACCTCTCGTCGTCGGCGCGCTTCCGGCGTGGTGGCATGCGCGCGCGCGTCAAGTTCGCCTGGTTGGCGGTCATCGCCGTCGTTGCCGTGGCGGGGGCGCAGCTGCTCCTGCACCGGCACACTATCCAGATCCCGTTCGCGGGGGTGGCCAACCTTAGCTCGAACCTCTGGCTGTATTGGGTGATCTGGATCGTCGCTATCGTCGGCACGGCCAACGCCGTTAACCTAACCGACGGGCTCGACGGACTCGCCGGGGGGACCAGCGCCATTGCCGTTATCGCCTACGCCGCGATCGCTCTCGCGCGCGGGGGGACGCAAAACGGTGTCGCGCTTTTCCTGCTGGCGCTGGGCGGCGCGCTGCTCGGCTTCCTGTGGCACAACGTCCACCCGGCGCGATTCTTCATGGGTGACACGGGCGCGCTGGCGCTTGGGGCCGTGCTGGCCGGGGCGGCGCTTCTGACGGGCGACCTGCTGCCGCTCCCGGTCATCGGGGCCGTGTTTGTGGCCGAGACGGTTTCAGTCATCGCCCAGGTGGCCTACTTCAAGCGCACGGGCGGCAAGCGCATCTTCCGCAGTAGTCCATTGCACTTGCACTTTGAGTTGGGTGGGTGGAGCGAGACGCTGGTGGTGCAGCGCTTCTGGCTGGCCGGCGCGCTTGCCGCCCTCGCCGGGGTGGGATTGGCGTTGACATGAAAAATTACGCCAACAAGAGGGTAACCGTGGTGGGCCTGGGGCGCGAGGGGCTGGCGGTGACGCGCGTGCTCGTGCGTGAGGGCGCGCGCGTGACGGTGAGCGACGCGCGCGACGAGCGGGCGCTGGCGCAAAATATCGCCGCGCTCGATGGACTCGACGGCTTCCCCGTGCGCTACGCGCTCGGCTCCAACAGCCCCGACGCGGCGCTCGACTGTGACCTGCTCGTGCTCTCGCCGGGGGTCGATAAGCGCGCGCCGCTGGTCCGCGAGGCGCTGCGGCGCGGCATCCCCATCACCAGCGAAACGGAACTGTTTTTCGCGCGCTGCCCCGCGCCCATTATTGGGATCACCGGCAGTTCCGGTAAGACGACCACTACCACGCTCATTGGCGAGATGCTGCGCCGTGACGCCGCGCCCCCCGTTTACGTCGGGGGCAACATCGGGCGTCCGCTGCTAGAGCGGTTGGACGAGATGACGCCGGACGCGCGGGTCGTGCTGGAACTTTCCTCGTTCCAACTTGAGTGGCTCACCATGAGCCCAGCGGTCGCCGTGGCGACCAACCTGACGCCGAACCATCTCGACCGCCATGAGACGATGGACGCCTACGCGGCGGCCAAGAGCAACATCGTGGCTCACCAGGGACCCGCCGGCACGGCCATTCTCAACGCGGATGACCCGCTCGTCGCCGCGTTCGCCGATTTGACGCCGGGACGCGTGTTATACTTCTCCCTGGTCTCACCGGTCGAAAACGGGGCCTATCTGGCGTCCGACGGCGAGACGCTGCTGCTGGCGCGCGATGGCCGGACGAGCGTGCTGTGCCGGGCGAGCGAGCTACGCGTCCCCGGCCGGCATACCATCGCCAATGTGCTCGCCGCGGCGTCCGTCGCCACCTTGTACGGTGTCGCACCCGAGGCCATCGCCGCGACGGTGCGCGCCTTCGACGGCGTGCCGCACCGGCTGCAACGCGTCGGTACAGTCGCCGATGTCACATTTTACGATGATTCTATCGCCACGACTCCCGAGCGCACGCGCGCGGCGCTCGCAGCTATCCCCGATCCAGTCGTGCTCATCCTGGGTGGGCATGACAAGATGTTGCCGTGGGAGGAGTTGGCGCGCGACGCCGTACGGCGCTGCCGCGGGGTCGTGCTGATCGGGGAGGCGGCCGGGTTGATCCGACGCCACGTCGAGGCGGCGCTACAGAGAGAGAGCGACACGCATAGGGATGCGGTCGGCGCGCCGCTGCTGTGGTCCGCTGCCGTCGTCGACGCCGTGTCGATGACGGCGGCGGTGGAACGCGCGCTGGACCTGGCGCGGCCGGGCGACGCCGTGGTATTGGCGCCGGGCTGCGCGAGCTACGACATGTATCGGGATTTCGAGGAGCGCGGCGACTTGTTCGCGCGAGCGGTGGGCGAGGTAGGAGGCTGGTGAGCGGTGGCGAAGCTATTCGATAGACCAGCGCGCAAGACCGGGGCGCGCAAGACCGGAGCCCGGCGGGCGGTCGGGATAGCGGGACGTCCCTTGAAGATTTCACGCGAGGGTGAGCAACAGGCCCGGCACGCCGTGCGCCGGCGTCCCCCGCTGCACGAGCGCCTGGCCGCGCGCGTCAAGAGGGAGACCAAGCGCTGGGAGCCGCCGAAGGACGTCAGCATTTCCGGCTTCGTGCGCCGCCTACCGCGCAACATCTGGGATACTGTGCTGGCGACAAGCCCGAGCGATGTTGAGTCGCGCAAACTCAGCGGTGAGCCCATCGTGGCGCTCGTCGGCGCGGTCGACCTCGTGTTGCTGTTGTTCGTGACCATGCTCGTCGTCATTGGCATGGTCATGATCTTCTCGTCCAGCATCAACTTCGCCCTCGACAACAACCACCCGCCCAGCTACTACCTTATCCGCCAGACGCCTGGCTTGCTGCTCGGCGGCGTGGGCATGTACGTGGCGATGCGAGTGGACTATCATCGCTGGCGGTACCTCGCGGGTCTTGGCATCGTTGTCAGTGTCGTCCTGCTGACCCTCGCACACTTCCCGCACTTCGGGGGAAAGAATATCGGCGGGGCATGGCGATGGTGGCGCCTTGGCCCCATTGAGTTGCAGCCCAGTGAGATCGCCAAATTCGCGCTCGTTCTCTACGCGGGACACTGGTTCGCCAATCAGCGCGCGGAGTTGCGCCACTCGGCGCGCGGGCTGGCGCCGTTCGCCGCCGTCATCGGACTCATCGTTGGTCTCATCGTCTGGCAACCAGACCTGGGGACGACGATCGTGATCGTGGCGTCGCTCGGCGCGCTCTACTTCGTGGCCGGTCCGCGCGCGCGGCACCTGGCGATTCTGGCGATTCTGGGCGTCGTCGGTTTTCAGTTTTACTTGCACCACTTGCAACCCTATCAAGTCGCGCGCCTGGACTCTTACAAGAACTGTGCGATCACGAGTATCACCGATAATTGCTACCAACTCAATCAAGGCCGTCTGGCGCTGGGCTCCGGCGGCCTGTTCGGCGTGGGGCTCGGCCAGAGCCGGTTGAGGCAGACGTTGCCTGAGGCGAACAGCGACAGCATCTTCGCCATCATCGGCGAGGAACTGGGTCTCGTCGGGGCGTTGAGCGTTATGGTTCTCTTCCTGCTCTTCGCATGGCGCGGTATGCGCGCGAGCATGTTGGCGCCCGACCTGTTTGGCCGGCTGCTCGCCGCCGGGCTGACGTGCTCAATCGTGTTTCAAGCCCTGGTCAATATGGCCGTCGTGTCCGGGCGTATCCCGTTCACCGGCGTCCCGCTGCCGTTCATCTCGTATGGCAGCAGCTCGCTGACCGTCTCGATGGTGGCGGCGGGTATCCTACTCAGTATTTCCAAGAAGGCAGTCAACATAAGGGAGGACCGTGACCCTGCGACTTCTTATTTCTGGTGGCGGAACCGGCGGCCACATCTACCCGTCGCTGGCCGTCGCGCGCCGTCTGGCGCCCGCGCCGCCTTTAGTCGTCAACCCTCAGCCGTCGGCCGCCAGCCGTCCTCCGGCGGCCGGCAGCGCGTCGCGTATAGCAGACAGCAATCAGCCGACAACGCTCAACCAGCAGCCAATGATGAGCAACCCTCCACCACCGGAAAGCGAGCGGTCACCGGACGCTGGACCGCCGTTGGCGGCCGCCGGCCGGCCGGTCGCTGACGCCGCCACGGACATGTTGTACCACGAACACGCGGAGGAAGCCGCTAGCTTAGCGCCGATGGCTGCTAACCTTTTGTGCGTGATCGGGCCGCGCCCGCTCGACCGCGACATCGTGAGCGCGGCAGGGTTGCCCTATGCGCGTCTGAGCGTGGGCGGCGTGAACGGGATAGCGCCCTGGCGGGCCGCGCCGAACCTGCTGCGCTTCGCCTTCGCCGTCCCGCGCGCGGCCGTGCTCATCCGCCGGTTCAAGCCCGATGTCGTGCTCGTAGGCGGCGGCTACGTGTGCGCCCCAGTCGCCGTGGCCGCGGCGCTGCTGCGCGTCCCGGTCGTGACGCTGTGCGTCGACGTCGTGCCGGGCTGGGCGGTGCGTCTGGCCGCGCGCCTCTCTACGCGCGTCGCCACGGCCTTCGAGGCGTCGCTGGCATCGCTTCCCGCCGCCAAGACGGCCGTGACCGGCTATCCGGTGCGCGATGAATTCCTCCACGTCGATCGCGCCGCCGCGCGCCGCCGCCTCAGTCTCCCTGCCGACGCCCGCGTCGTGCTGGTCTTCGGCGGCTCGCTAGGCGCGCGCGCCATCAACCGCGCCCTGCGCGGCGCGCTCGGCCGCATCCTGCCCGTCGCGCATGTCATCCATGTGACGGGGCGTCAGGAGGACACGGAGGCGTGGAGCGAGGATACCGTGCCGGAGGCGTATAAAGACCGCTACCATGCGCATACGTATCTCGACGCGCCGGGCATGGTCGACGCCCTCGCCGCGGCCGACCTGGCGATTTGCCGGGCGGGAGCCGCGACGATGGCCGAACTCCCGGCCACGGGGACGCCGGCCGTGCTGATACCGGGCGAGTTTTCCGCGCAGGAGGGCAACGCGCGCGCCCTCGTCGGCGGCGGCGCCGCCGTCGTCATCCTCGACCGTGAGCTCGACGCGGCGCGCCTGGCCGCCGAAACGCTGGCGCTGCTCGACGACCCCGCGCGCCTCGCGCGCATGGCCACGGCCTGTCGCGCGCTGGCCCACCTCGACGCGGCCGACCGCATCGCCAACCTCGTGCGGGAGACGGTGATCCGTGGATAATCCTTCTCTCTTGCCTCCTCCGGCCCACGTCCACTTCATGGGCGTCGGCGGCATCGGCGTGAGCGGCCTTGCCCACATCCTGCTCGCGCGCGGCTATCGCGTCAGCGGCTGCGACCTCACCGTCGGACGCCTGACCGACGAGTTGGCGGCGCGCGGCGCTACGATCTATCAGGGCCATGACCCGGCGCACCTGGACGAGGTCGACCTGCTCGTCATATCGGCGGCGGTGCGCCCGGACGAGCCGGAGTACGCCGCCGCGCTGGCTCGTGGCATCCCGACGGTCAAGCGCGCCGCGCTGCTGGGCCTGCTGCTGCGGCCCTTCCAAACCATTGGTGTCGCCGGTACGCATGGCAAGACCACGACCAGCGCCCTCGTGGCCGCGATCCTACTCGACGCCGGGCTCGACCCCACCGCTTTCATTGGCGGCGAGGTCCCGGCGCTGGGGGGCAACGCGCGCGACGGACGGGGCCGCTGGGCCGTCGCCGAGGCCGACGAATATGATCGCAGTTTCCTGCGGCTCACGCCGGCGGTCGCCGTGGTCACCAATGTCGAGGCCGACCACCTCGATATTTACGACGACCTCGCGGGGGTGATGGGAGCCTTCGCCGCCTTTATCGCACTCCTACCCCCCGACGGCGCGTTGATCGTCTGCGCCGACGACCCGCGCGCGCTGCAACTAGCCGCGGACGCCCCCTGCCGCGTCGTCACCTATGGGCTTGACGGGACGGATGTGCTCGTTGATTGGCGCGCGCGTGACGTGACGCTCGATGAGCGCGGCGCGCGCTTCACGCTCGACGCGCCAGACCATGCCCCCCTCACGGTAACGACGCCGCTGACGGGGCTGCACAATGTGTCCAATGCCGTGGCGGCGCTGGCGGCGTGCGCCGAGGCCGACGTCGCGCCGGAGCAGGCCATCCGCGCCCTCGCCGCGTTCGAGGCGCCGCGCCGTCGTCAGGAGGTCAAGGGCCGTACGCCCGGCGGCGCCCTGGTGCTCGACGACTATGCCCACCACCCCACGGAGATCCGCGCCACGCTGGCTGGCCTGCGCGCGCGCTATCCCGACAAGCGGCTGCGCGTCGTGTTCCAGCCGCACACGTACACGCGCACGCGGGCGACGCTGGCCGAGACGGGAGCGAGCTTTGCCGACGCCGATGAGGTGGCGATCACCGAGGTGTACGCCGCGCGCGAACGCGATACGCTTGGCGTGAGCGGGCGCGATGTCGTCGCCGTGGCGCGCGCGGCTGGAGCGCGCGCCACGTTCACGCCCACGCTCGCCGACGCGGCGCGCTGGCTCGCCGTCGCCGACGGACCCGACGTGGTCCTCGTGACGATGGGCGCGGGCGATATATGGAAAGCCGGCGAACGAGTGGCGAGTGGCGAGTGGCGAGTGGCGAGTGATGAGTGACGAGTGGCGAGTGATGAGTGGCGTGTCTACTGGGAGCGCCGGCTTCCAGCCGGCAAACGTTTGTGGGCAGGCCGCTTGGCGATACCGAGACGCTCGCCCGCGGCCATATGCCGGCTGGAAGCCGGCGCTCCCAATAGACACGGCCAGCTGGCAGCGCGGCGAGAACCGGCGCTCCCAGTAGATACGATAACGCACAATGTAGAGAAAAGCGATGGCAAAGTTAACCCTTATATCCGACGTCACGCGGCAGCTCACGGAGTTGCTCGGGGCCGCCGATGTGCAGCTTGACGCGGGCGCGGCCCGCTACACGACCTGGCGCGTCGGCGGCCCCGCCGCCCTGCTGTGCGTGGCCCGTGACGCCGCAAAACTGCGCCAAGCGGTGGAGATGGCGCGCACGGCGGGCGTGCCCTGGATCGTGCTGGGGCGCGGCTCCAACGTGCTCGTCGACGACGACGGCTTCGATGGGGTGGTCATCGTCAACCGCGCCGCCGGGTTGTCCATCGATGGCGCGACCGTACACGCCGAGAGCGGCGTGTTGTTGAGCGTGTTAGCGCGCCGCACCGTGGAAGCGGGGCTGCTGGGCCTGGAGTGGTGTCACGACATCCCTGGTTCCGTGGGGGGCGCGGTCGTCAACAACGCGGGGGCCAATGGAGGGACGATAGCGGACACGTTGCGCGCCGCGCGCTTGCTATGGGCGGACGGCGCCGCGCGCGAGGAAACGGCGCAGAGTCTATGCTTGGGGTATCGGCGCAGCCGGCTACGGCGCGAAGAGCCGGAGCCTGCGTCCGCGCGCCCCGTCGTGCTGGACGCCCTCTTCGCATTGGAGCGGGCGGACGCGGGCGCGGTCAAAGAGCGCATGGGCGCGCAGCGCGCGCGGCGCAAGCGGACGCAGCCGGGAGGCGCCAGCGCCGGCTCGACCTTCAAGAATCCCGCGGACGATAGCGCCGGCCGCCTCGTGGAAAGCGTCGGACTCAAAGGGTATACAGTGGGCGACGCCTCGATTTCGACGCTGCACGCCAACTTCATCGTCAACGGGCCGCGCGCGACCGCGCGTGACGTGCTGGCGCTCGTGGCCGAGGCGCGACGCCGCGTCCGCGAGGAGCACGGCGTCGCGCTCGAACCGGAAATACAATTTGTCTATCGCGACGGCCGCATCGGACCGCCGCCACTTGATGAGATAGTAAGGAAACATGAAAACACGAGGGTTTGACTTGCTGCGTCCCCCGCGCGGGCGGCCGATGCGTGGGCGGCGTCAGATGCGCACGCGGCGGCGCTGGACGTGGCGCACACTGTTACACGCGCCGATTCCACATCTCGTTGTGCTGGCCGTCGTGCTTGGCGGCCTCTACGCGTTGGCGACGTCATCGGTTTTCGCCATCAAGACGGTCGACGCGGTGGGCGCGCCAGAGTTGCAGTACCTGGTGCAGCAGAATTGCGCATGCCTCGAACGCAACATCTTCTTCGAGCGGCCCGATGCGATCCGCGCGCGCATTACGTCCAATGTGCCGTGGGTGGACGTGCGGCAGGTCTACGCGCGGCTGCCCAATCGCATCGTGATCGACGCCACCTACCGCCAACCGGCTGTTATCTGGCGCACCAAGGTGACGACCTACACCGTCGCGGCGGACGGGACGGTGCTCTATGAGTTGAAGGCGCCGCCGGTACCCGCGGCTATGGTTCCGACGACGGCGACGGCGCCGCTCATATTCAGTCCCAACGACACGACCTTCCCGCCGCCGGCTCAGGGCGGTGGAAAGGTTCCCGAAGCCGCGGTACAGATGGCGTTGGCGACGAAGCGCGGGTTGAATCCCGATCTAGCGCGGACGATAGACCATTTCCACTGGAGCCCCTACTCGGGTCTGGCCGCGCATAGCACGCGCGGCTGGTGGGCGTTTTTTGGAATCTTCCTGAACGGAGACTTGCAGCAGCGGCTCACCGATCTGGAGCAGCCCGATACCTTTACCAAGGTGAAGCAGTACAACTGTAACTACATCGACTTGCAGGTCCTGCCCAATGCGCACTGTAGTAACGAGGGACAATGGGGACCGAGCAAGCCGCTGGGTCCCGGTTCGTAAGGCTCCCTCACCCCTCAAACCGTCCGCGGCTTGACCTTAAAAGGTCATGGCAGGGGACGGCGCTTAAAAGCGCAACGTGGCGGCGTCAATGCAACTCTCTCGAAAGACCTTTCAAGGTCCGGTCCCTGCCATGACCTTTTAAGGTCAGGCCCCAGGGTATCTTGTTACGCTGCCGGTAGGGGTGCTAAGATACTACGAGTTACACCTATTAAAATCGTGCGTCAACCCTGTCTATCAGGCGCCTCCGCTATCCTGCGTCAGGCCGGTATGTCCGGTCCGCCCGGGAGCGCCGCGCCGGGCCATCCCTCCATCAGGGAGGTGTGGATAAGGATCAGGACTATCGCTTCACCCCTATAATGTAGGAGAACTCAAGATCATGGCCAGTGACCAACGGGTCATCGTCGGGGTCGACATCGGGACCACCAAGATTTGCGCCCTGATCGGCGAGGTAGACGAAAACAACAGGCTCACCGTCGTCGGCGCCGGTGTCGCGCCGGCGCAGGGACTGCGCAAGGGTGTGGTCGTCGACATCGACGACGCCGCCGCCTCGATCCGAACCGCTCTTAGCCAGACGGAGCGCATCTCAGGCTACCAGATCGGTACCGCCTTCGTCGGTATCGCCGGCCAGCACATCATGAGCAACAATAGCCATGGCGCCGTGGCCATCTCGCCCCAGAAGCATGAGGTGACGCAGCACGATATCGACCGCGCTATCGAAGCGGCGCGCGCCGTGCCCGTGCAGCACAACCGTGAAGTCTTGCATGTCATCCCGCGCGAGTACGTCGTGGATGGGGAGGACGGCATCAGAGATCCACTCGGCATGTCCGGCTATCGCCTGGAGGTCGTCACGCATATCGTGACCGGGGCGATGGCCTCGATCCATAACCTGGAGAAAAGCGTGCAGAAGGCTGGCATCGAGATTGACGACATGGTGCTTGAGCCGATGGCTTCGGGCGAGGCCGTGTTGAGCCAGGCCGAGCGTGACCTTGGCGTGGCCCTCGTGGACATCGGCGGCGGCACGACCGATATCGCGATCTATGTCCACGGCAGTGTCTTCTACAGCGCGGTGCTCCCGATCGGCGGCAACCATCTGACCAACGACATCGCCGTGGGGCTGCGCGCCCCGTCCCATGTAGCCGAAGAGATGAAGATCCAGTACGGGGCGGCGATCGCGGCAACGATCGAGAGCGATGAGATGGTCGAGATGATGACCTTCGAGAACGCCGGAACGGGGCAGGTGTCGCGGCGCTTCCTGTGCGAGATCCTGGAGGCGCGCGCCCACGAACTATTGTCCATGGTCGGTGAGGAGATCAAGAAGTCGGGCTACAACGGCGTGCTGCCGGCGGGGATCGTGCTGACCGGCGGCAGTTCGCAGCTCGCTAAGCTGGACGACCTCGCGCGTAACGCCCTGGGCATGCCGGTGCGGCTGGGGCGGCCCGAGCATATCCAGGGTCTCTCCGATGACCTCAGCAGCCCAGCCTACGCCACCAGCGTCGGCCTCCTGCTGTGGGGCCTCAAGAATCAAGACTTCGTGCACGCCGAAGCGCGCCGCCCCGTCGATGGCAAAGAACCGAGCTTCATGAGCCGCCTGTCGAGCATTTTCAGGGTGTTTCTGCCGCAGAGCCAGTGATCAGTTGCCAGTTGCCAGGAATAGGGTAGTGGTTCGCGTGGTAGGAGCGCATCCCTATCAACACACGCATAGGTCCCGACAAGCGTGTGCCGCAGGAGCTTAACTGACTACTGACAACTGGCAACTGCCATACAGGGCCTTGTGCTATACTGCCCAGCGTACGTTAGTGTGATGGAGTCTGTATATGCACAGGAGGCCGGGAGACATGAACGTCCCGTCCATTGCCGACCATGCCATCATCAAAGTGGTGGGCGTGGGTGGAGCAGGGTGTAACGCCATTAATCGCATGATCTCGTCGCGGATGCAAGAGGTCGAGTTCATTGCCGTTAACACCGACAACCAGGCGCTCGTGGGTTCGCTAGCCCCTGTGAAGATCCGCATTGGCGATAAGCTGACCAAGGGGCTTGGCGCCGGCGGTGACCCTGAGATCGGCGAGAAGGCCGCCGATGAGAGCGTCGAGGAGTTGCGCGAGGCGCTGCAAGGCGCTGACATGGTCTTCGTCACTGCCGGCATGGGCGGCGGCACCGGCACCGGCGCAACCCCCGTCGTCGCACAGATCGCACGCGAGATGGGCGCACTCACGGTCGGCGTTGTGACCAAGCCTTTCGCGTTCGAGGGCGCCCGTCGCCGCCGCTTGGCCGACGAGGGGGCCGCCGCGCTCAAGGAAAAGGTCGACACGCTCATCACCGTCCCCAACGACCGGCTGCTGCAACTGGCCGACAAGAAGACGACCATGACCAACGCGTTTGCCCTCGCTGACGACGTGCTGCGCCAGGGTATCCAGGGCATCTCCGATACCATCACCATCCCCGGCCTCGTCAACGTCGATTTCGCGGACGTCAAGTCGATCATGAGCAACTCTGGCTCGGCGCTGATGGCGATCGGCCGCGCCTCGGGCGACAACCGCGCCTCCGACGCCGCGCGCATCGCCGTGTCTAGCCCGCTGCTCGACGTGTCTATCGACGGCGCCAAAGGCGTGCTGCTGACCATTACCGGCGGTGACTATACGCTCTTCGAGGTCAACGAGGCCGCGCAGATTATCCAGGAGGCCGCTGACCCCGACGCCAACATCATCTTTGGCGCTGTGATCGACGAGTCGATGCGGGACGATTTGCAGATCACCGTCATCGCCACCGGCTTTGATCAACGCGGCCCTACTACCCGCGTAGCGCAGCAGCGCCCGCAGCAGTCGGATGTTCAGCCGCGGCAGGCGCCGCAACGGGCGCGGCAGCCCGAGCGTGCGCAGGACCAACTCGACGTGCCCTCGTTCCTGCGCAATCGCTCGTAGCCAAGCGCCGTCATGGGTGTACCCCAAAATTGTGATGGTGGGCGCTATGGGCCTGGTCTTGAAAGGCCATGGCAGGGACCGGACCTTAAAAGGCCTCCCGGCAGCTAGCGGGATGGCCGTACGCTAGCTGCCGGGCGCGTGTGTCGCGCCCAGCCAGACCTTTCAAGGTCCGGTCCCTGCCATGACCTTTTAAGGTCAGGCCGTTTCTCACAATCATGGGGTACACCCCAACTGTAGTAGTGCCGAGTATATCGGCCTGCTACACTTCCTAGTATGACGACCATGCCTACCTCCTCTCCGCGCGTTTTGCCGTCCGCGGACGAACTTGTGCGCAACGTGGGGGCGGTGCGTGGCCGTATCGCCGCGGCGGCAGCGCGTGCTGGGCGAGACGCCAATGAGGTGACCCTTGTAGCGGTCAGTAAGACCGTCCCGCTCGACTATCTGCGCTCCGTCGAGGCGGTCGCCGGTTTCACGGATCTAGGTGAGAATCGCGTGCAGGAGGCGGCGCCCAAGGTGGACGCGCTGGGGCAGGCCGGGCCTCCTATCGCGTGGCATCTGATCGGACATTTACAGCGTAACAAGGCCATGGCGGCGGTCGGATTATTCGACCTGATCCATTCGGTCGACTCGCGCGACCTTGCCGCCTCGATCGATCGGTACGCTGGGAACGCCGGTAAGAGGCAACGTGTGTTGTTTCAGGTCAACGTCGCCGGCGAGGAGAGCAAGAGCGGTTTCGCGCCGGATGCGTTGCGCGCCGTGGCCCCTGAATTAGCCGCGCTCGGGCGCCTATGCCCTGAGGGACTGATGACCATTGCTCCGCTTGGGGCGGACGAGCGGGAATTGCGCGCCATCTTCCGATCGTTGCGCGCCCTGCGCGACGAACTCGCGCCGGCCTTCCCCGCCGCCGCGTGGCGGCGTCTCTCTATGGGCATGACCGACGATTACGAGGTGGCGGTCGAGGAAGGCGCGACGCTCGTACGGGTAGGCCGGGCGATCTTTGGGCAACGGCCAGCGCTGTAGTAAGCGGGGATATTTAGGAAAAGGGCAGGCAACGTGGATATAGGCGTTATTCTTTATGAGTTCGTGACTATTTTCGTGCAGGTGTTGACCTGGGCTATCATCATTCGGACCTTGCTCAGTTGGTTCAGTGTTGGCGGAGGCGCGATACAACCTGTCTTCAGGCTGCTCTTCGACATCACCGAGCCGGTGCTGGGTCCAATGCGTCGCGTGCTGCCTACCATCGGCGCCATCGATTTCTCGCCCCTGATCGCGCTGCTGCTCATCCAGTTTCTGGGCGGTGTCCTTGCCAACCTGGTCTCCACTATATAGGTTATTGATGATATGCTGATTATTCCCGCGATCAACATTCTGGACGGCAAAGTCGTGCGGCTGCGGCAAGGTGATCCGGCCCGAGGCCCCGCCTACGCGGACGACCCGCTGGCAGCGGCGCGCCGCTTCGTCGATATTGGCGCGCGTTGCCTCTACATCAACGACATCGACAGTCTACAAAGTGGGACAGCCGCTTTCGTCGATCTGGCCGCGCGCATCGCGACCGAGACCGCTGTCCAGGTCCAGTTTAGCGCGGCGATCCGCGACGAGGCGGCGCTGGACGCGGCGCTGGACAAGCCCTTTGCGTTCGTCGTGCTGCGGGCCGACCGCATCGCCGCCACCGTGTTCCTGCGCCAGTCGCTGGAAGCGCACGCGGAACGCCTCACCGTGCGACTCGACGTCCGCGACGGCAACGTGCGCCTACAAACCCCCGCGCGGAGCGGGCCGTCCGATCCGGTCGTCCTGGCGCGGGAGTTGATTGACCAGGGCGCGCGCCGGCTCATCTACAGCGACCTCAATCGCGACGGTATGCTGGGCGGTCCTAACTACGCGGGACTGCGCGCGCTGCTACGCGTCGCCGACGTCCCCGTGACGGTGAGCGGCGGTATCGCGCACCCTGACCATATCCGCAACCTCGAGCGTCTCGGCGTCGAAGCCGTGATCATCGGCAAAGCCCTCTACACCGGCGACCTCAACCTGCGCGGCCACCTCGACGAACAGGGGAACTGGCGAAAGTAGCCAGTAGCCAGTTGCTGGTTGCCAGTTTGTAGCGCCGAGGCTCGTGGCAGTAACCATACAGGTCTTGCACATAAGGCAACAAACGGCCTACGCTTACTGGCACCTGGCACCTGGCACCTGGCACCTGACTACTCGTACCCATTGGGATGCGCCTGATGCCACTCCCAGGCCGAGGCGATAATTGACTCGATGGCGGGGAACTGGGGTTGCCAGCCGAGTTCCTGCTGGATGCGCTCTGAGGCCGCCACGAGCACGGCGGGGTCGCCGGCGCGCCGCTCGACCTCTTGCGTCGGGATGGGGCTCCCCGTGACCGTGCGCGCCGCCTCGACGACCTGGCGGACCGAGAAACCCAGCCCATTGCCGAGGTTATAGACCGCGCTACGCTCATTAGTGACATTGAGCGCCATGATGTGCGCCCGCGCGAGGTCGGACACATGGATGTAGTCGCGGACAGCCGTGCCGTCGGGCGTCGCGTAGTCCGTGCCGAACACGCGTACCGCCTCGGCATGGCCTAAGGCGACCGCGAGCACATTGGGGATGAGGTGCGTCTCGGGGTGGTGCTCTTCACCGAGACGCCCCGCCGCGCCCGCCGCGTTGAAGTAGCGCAGCGCGACCGAGTGTAGCCCGTACGCCTCATCGTAGCGTCGCAGCATCGTTTCGACCATCAGCTTGCTCTCGCCGTAGGGATTGATCGGCCGCAACTCGGCGTCCTCGTAGATCGGCGTCGAGACTGGTTGGCCGTAGACGGCGGCGGTGGATGAGAAGATGAGGCGCGACACGCCGACGCCGCGCATGGCGTCGAGCAGGCTAATCGTGCCCGCGACGTTGTTGCGGAAGTACAGCGCCGGTTCGGCCACCGATTCGCCCACGAGCGAGAGCGCGGCGAAATGCATCACGGCGTCGATCGCACCGACTCCGCCTTCTCCGCCCGTTCGTAGCGTCCGCGCCAGCAATTCGCCGTCGAACAGGTCGCCGCGCACGAAGCGCGCGCCGTCCGGGACCGCGGCGGCGTGGCCTTTGTAGAGATTATCGTAGACCGTGACGTCGTGCCCATCCCGCAGCAGTTGCGCCGCCACGACCGAGCCGATATAGCCCGCCCCACCACTGACCAATACGCGCATAAAGTACTACACCCTCACCTTCTTGTATCTTCCATCGCATCCTACCATGCTAGCGCTGCTCCGTGCATCGAACTCCCACCTATTGTTATGATAGAGGAGTTACGTTGCAGCGAGGCGTACCCCCTGGGACCGCCGGCGTCTCGCCGGCCAGCGTTTGCCGGCGAGACGCCGGCGGTCCCAGGGGGCGCTACGTCAAAGAAACCCGTCTGATTCTGCACTATGCCCCGTCGGGCAGCGCGTTTGGCGTCGTGCCGTCCGCGCCACCAACTGTGACCGGGACGGCGCGCTCGGCGTCCATCGTGCCCGTCAGCGCGACGGTCTCCTCGGCTTGCGTCGTGGATGCGGGCGCTGTCCCATCGGCCTGACCCTGGGCCTGTGCGACGCGGATGGTCAGCACCTGCGCCTCGCCCGGATTCATCAGGAAATCCAGGCGCTGTTCCTGCGCTACCAACGGCGGCCGCAGCGTGAGCGTCACGCCCTGCCGCTCGGGGACGCCGATGAACACCACCATCTCCTCCGTGCGGCGCAGCGCGATGACATAGGCGTTGGTGTCGACGAGGCGGCTGACATCCTCGTCGAAGATTTCGAGCGGGTAGCCGGTGTCGACCTGCTGCGACGAGTAGATCGTGCCGCGATGGTAGAACAGGCTGAAGCGCCGTCCGCGATACGGCACGTCCTTGATGGCCAGCCACTGCCAACTCTCCGGCAAGTGCGGCTGCACGCTCAATTCCGTCACTTGCGGACGGAAGCCCAGCAGCCCATCTATGGCCAGCCAGATGAAGGTGGCGGGCATCCACGGCGAGAGGGCCATGCCGCGGCTCTGGAAAGAGTCGCCGTGCAGACACTCGGGGAACTGGCCCGGCACCACGTTCTTAAAGGCTAGCGGGTTCTCCACCTCGCTGACGCGGTAGATGTTGCGCATGCCCTCGATCATCTTCTCAGGGTGGTCGATGCGGCTGGCGTAGGCGACCCAGCCCGTCAGGTTGGGCCACACGCCGCCAATGAGGCGCACGCCGTACTCGGGGTCATACTCCGGTTCATTCTTGGGTACCGTGCGCACACCGTAAGGGGTCCACGAGTCCTCCTCGTAGAGGCGTTGCAGCACCTTCTCGCTCATCTCCTCGTCAGCCACGCCGAACATCACCGGGAAGACCATGTCGCCTGTGACATTGTGGCGGCGCTTGCCGCTATCGTCAATGTTGAGCAGGTAGAGGCCGGTCTCCTCGGACACGAGTTGCGCGTTGATATTTTGCTTGAGTTCGAGCGCCTCGCCAAGGAAGCGCTCCGACTCCTCGAACTCGCCCACCATCTCGGCGCAGCGCCCGGCCAGGCGCAGCGCCATATAGCACTCGGCGTTGATCTCGGTCACGGCGCCGTTGATCTGGTATTCGGGGATGATGTTGCGCCAGGAGGCGATGCCCCAGACGTTGGACTCCTCGGAGGTGCACCAGATCAAGCCGCCGCGCTTCTGCGCCAAGATCCAGTTGGCGGCGTCGCGCACGGTCGGCCACATGCCGCGCAAGAACGCGTCGTCGGCGGTCAGGGCGTAGTGGTGATGTACGGCGAAGATAAAGAGCGGCGTGTCATCGTTGATATTCAGGCCATAGTTCGACTTGAAGGGCGGGTTCTCGCAGGCCATGATGTACTCAGTGATCTCGCCGCCCGGCTCGACGCCGTAGTCGCGCACGAGTTCCATGGCGCCGCGTGAGAAGTCGGGCGTGAGATAGTCGGAGCCGACTGAGAACCAGGCGATGTCGCGCACCACCAGGATATCTTGCGGCGGGTCGTTGGTGAAGCTATTGCCGATGGGGTAGTGGCGCTGTTCGCGGACCGTGTTGATCTTGGACCACTTGATGGCCCGCGTGATGGCGGGGTCGGGCGTCAGGATATCGCTGGTACGCAGGATATCGCCCACCGCCTGTTCGGTGGCGGCGAGTACGGCGCCGGGCGCCTCAGCGACGCCGGCCCTGTAGCGGGCGGTGGCGTCCGCGGCGCCCTGGTTGGAGATGACCACAATGAAGGGAACCTCGCGCTCCTCATGCGGCCCCAGCGCCACGCGGTAAGTCAGTGTCGCCGTGCGCGCGTCGAACGTCGACTCGATGAGTTCGGCGGTGGGCGCGCCGATCACGCGAACTTCGCCCTCGCGCCCCTGTGTCGTCGTCACCACGAGGCCGTCGCGTACCTCGGAGGTGACGAGTTTGTTTTTCTGCGTCATGTCGGGCAGCTTGCTGAACTCAGCGAAAGCAAACTGAGGGTACTGCACGTTGAGCGTGATCTCGACGGTCTGCTCGACCGGCTGGAAATTGCGCAGGCGCGCCACCTGATAGACGCGGCGGCGGTCCAGTTCGCCGTAGGGGACGAAGAACGTCTTGCGCGCCTCAACGTCGTGGCCGACATACATAGTTTGCTGGCTAACGGGCATGAAGGTGGTCGTGCGCGCCTCCAGGCGCGCGCCATCGACGGCGATGTGCATCACCATGCGCCCAATGTAGAACTGGTCGTCCTCGGCGCACCACAGGCCGCCGAGATTGGAGCGCGCGTCGGTGCGCGTGAAAATCTCGATGTTGCCGTAGCTCCCGCCAAGCCACAGCTTATTGACGTCATATTCGTAGCTCAGGCCCTGCATAATACGCTCACTCAGCTCCCTTGAGTTCTCATCGGTGTCATCTCTATCTACATTGTCCCATGCTCACGGCAACGGCGGGTAGAGGGATCGCTAGGACGCGATGACCGTAAGGTGTGACGCTTCAAGAGCGCCTTCGGCGAGGACGGCAATGTTACGTTGGGCGGTCGCGGTTAAGGGATATTCTTCGGGTTCCGACAGGCGTAGCGCATGATCCCATGATGCGGTGACGGGTGATAGGATCAGACGCTACACCAGCTTGTTCAGAGTTCGGCTAACCTCCACCGCTACTTGGGACTATATCCGGAATTGTGGCGCAAGATGTACCATTCCCTCATCCTCCGAGGTGTGCGCCACTTTTCGTATCTACTGGGAGCGCCGGCTTCCAGCCGGCCTACGGTCGCCACCACGACGTCTGCTAAGCACATGACCATAAGTTCGGCACAGTTTCTCGGGCGAATCACCCTAACAAAACCGTGCCGGACTTCTGGGGCCTGCTTAGTGGCAAACCGCTCGCCCGCGACGACCCGCAGGCTGGAAGCCGGCGCTCCCAGCAGATACGACGCACGCCTCGGTAGCCAGCGTGACAAAGTGACGCGCACCAACCTGAAGCGACGCGGGTAGCTTACCTGTGCGCGGCTGATACACTGCATAGTGCATGGTGGTGGACCTTGATGGGTCCGGCGCCCGCGTCGAGCGCGATTAGGTATGCGCGTTGAGCGCGCATACAGGCAGTATGTGGATGTGAGGGTAACTTTGTATGAGGATAGATGTGCAGGCGGTGCTGGCGCGGCTGGTTCAGGACTTGAGAAATGATGAGCGCCTGATCGACATCGAGGGCGAGTTGACCGGCGAGACGCGCGCGAATCGGCCACAGCTGCGCGTGTACTTCACCATCGGCGGCGACAAACGCGTGTTTCTCTACCACATCCAGCGCGAGGGTCCGGTCCATACCGTGGCGCGCTCGCTCGTCGACGACACCATCCGCACGATCCCGCAGCGCATCCGCGAAGGTATCACCGGCCGTTGGCAGCCCAATGACGTCTACTATCCCAGTGCGCTCGGCAACACGCCCACCGTCATCCCCGGCCAGGCGTCAAGGCCGTCATTCACGACGTAGTCGTGAGTCGGGAGTCGGAAGTAAGACGCCTGATACCGGCCTTGAGCAACATTGGTGTTCGTTTTGACAAACAGCTTACTCCCGACTCCCGACTATATCTCCTCGTCCGCTGGCCGGTTGCGGATCGAGCGTAGGGGCGCGTCGGGGGCCATGCGGTCGGTGAAGAGCACGCCGTCGAGGTGGTCGACCTCGTGCTGGAAGATGCGCGCTAGCCAGCCTTCGGCCTCGATGGTGACGCGTTTGCTGTCTAGGTCGAGGCCCTTGACGCGGACCTTGCTCGCGCGTTCCACGTCGCCGTAGAGCGTCGGCAGGCTCAGGCAGCCCTCTTCCCCTATCTCCGTTTCGTCGGAGCGCCACGCGATCTCCGGATTGACGAGGGCGTACTGCCGGTCCTCGTACTCGACTACGATGATGCGCTCGGAGAGGCCGACCTGCGGCGCGGCGAGACCCACCCCCGGCGCCTCGCGCATCGTCTCCAGCATGTCGGCGGCCAACGTGCGCAGCCGTGCGTCGACTTTGCGTATTGGTTTGGCTTTGCGGCGCAGGACCGGCGCTACGCCCGCGTAAATCTTTAGTAATGCCACAAAGAGTATGGTAGCGCACGGCGGACAAAATGTGGAGACAAAGCGGGTTACAATCTGTTCAGCACCGCGACCGTCTCGACATGATAAGTCTGGGGGAACAGGTCGACCGGCCGCACGCTCTCGACGGCGTAGCCGCTGTCGGCGAAGCGGCGCAGGTCGCGCGCCAGCGTGGCTGGGTCGCACGAGACGTAGACGATGCGCGGGATCTCGATGCGCGCCAGCTCGGTGATGACCCGTTCGTCCAGGCCCGCGCGCGGCGGGTCGAGCACGGCGGCGTCGGCCGCGTGGTGCGGCAGCCCGTTGAGTTCATCGACAGCGTCGCCGGGCACGACCTCGATATTGCCCAGCCCGCTGGCCTTGGCGCTCTTGTTGGCGTCGTCCACGGCCATAGGGTCGTTCTCCACGGCCAGCACCTGCCCGGCGCGCCCCGCGATGGGCAGGGTAAAGGTCCCCGCGCCAGCGTAGACGTCGAGCACGCTCTTGCCGGCGATGTCGCCCAACGCGTTGAGCGCCTGGTCCACCAGCAACTCGGCGGCCGGCTCGTTGACTTGCCAGAAGGTGAGCGGCGAGAGGTGGAAGCGGTAGCCGGCGAAACGCGCGTCGAAGTAGTTGGCGCCCCACAGCGAACCACCCGGCCCAGTCTCGTGCGGGGCCATGATGATACCGTCGACGCCGGGGATGGCCTCGCCGAGCATGGCGGCGAACAGTCGCATGTCACGACGTTTGGCCTCCGCGCGCGGGTGTAGGACGAGCAGCAGCGACGGGCCGCGATAACCCTCTTCCTCCTCCCCTTTCCACGGCGTCGCCGTGCGCACTGTGACCTCGGCCACGAGCGCGCGCAGGGGCGCGCGCCACTCCTCGGCGGAGAGCCGCGCCAGAACCTCCGCGATGAGCGGCTGGATGATGTGGCAGTGGTCCACGGCGAGCAGGCGCTCGCTGGCCGACTGGTGGTAGCAGGGCCGTCCCTCGTCGTCGATGATCCAGCGCGCGCGGTTGCGGTAGCGCCACGGCGACGGCGATGGGACGGTCTCGCCCACGTCGAGATCGGGCAGATGGGCCTGACGCGCCATCAGGTCGGCCACGATGCCCCGTTTGAGCGCGAGTTGCGCCGAGTAGTCGAGGCTCTGGTATTGGCAGCCGCCGCAGGGGCCGCGCTCGCCGGGCAGCGCGCCGCCGCTCGGCACGGGACCGCGGTTGTAGCCGTTCTCGCCGAAGTAGACGCACGGCGGCACCTCGCGCCCTTCGCTTGGGGCCACGACCTGGATCGCGCGCGCCTCGGCGAAGCGATTCTTCTCCAGCGTTAGTTCGGCGCGCACCGTCTCGCCCGGCATGCCGCCCTGCACGAAGACGACGCGCCCGCCCTCTTGCTCGCGGGCGACCATGCGGCCGCCGTAGGCGCCGCCCTGCAATTCCAGTTCAAGCGGCTGCCCGGTCGGACGCCGCTCACCCGGCGAACGCCGGTATTTGTTCTGTGAAACCATAGTAGTATCTGTCCTTCGATGAAGTGGCGCACGAAACGTGCGACCTCAGTCGCGGGTCACGACGCCCGCCTCCCAAGCATACTCCATCCGGCGCGCCGTCCAACGCGCCGTCTCGTGATCGTGTAGGCGCGCCACGACGTGTAGGCTCATGTCTATGCCCGCGGAGACGCCGGCCGAGGTGATGACGCGTCCCTCGTCCACGACGCGCGCGCCGGACAGCACGTCGATCGTCGGGTATTGGCCGCGCATCCAGTCGATGCTGGCCCAATGCGTCGTGGCGCGGCGGCTGGCGAGGATGTCGCGCTCAGCCAGCAGGAAAGCGCCGGTGCAGACGCTCGTCGTCAACTCTGTCCGGCTGTCCTGCGCCGCGATCCAGTCCAGGAGCCGTGCATTGAGCCGTTCGCGGCGCGTGCCTTGGCCGCCCGGCACGACCAGGATGTCGAGCGGCGGGTGGTCGTCGATCGTAGCGTGCGGCTGCACGAGCAGTCCACCGCGGCAGGAGACGACGCGCGGCCGCTCAGCGATGGTCACGACCGTGAAGAGGCTCAGGTCATCGTCGTTCTCGCCGGCGGGCCGCGCGACCGAGAAGACCTCGAAGGGGCCGCAGAAGTCGAGCACTTCGACGTCGTCGAAGATCAGGATGCCCACGGTGCGGCGCTGTTGTCCGTTCATGGCCGCAACAGTTTCGCTAGGATGCGCGTGATGTTCCAGGCGTCATCCCCGGCGCGATGGTGCGTCCCTTCCAGGGGCAGCCCCAGTAGTTCCAGCGCCCCGTCCATGCCGGCCTCGCGCGGCAGAGCATGGATGAGCGCGAAGAGCGTCTTGACGTTGAGGTGGCCGGGGCCGAAGGGGTATGGGACGCCGGACGCCGCGCACTGGCGCTCGAACTGCCGCCGGTCGTAGTCGCCGTAGCTCGCCCACACACGGTCTTTGGTACCGTAGGCGCGCTGCAGGCGGGCGCACGCCTCCGCGAAGGGGACGCCCGCGTCGACTTGCTCCTGTGTCAGCGTGGTGAGCCTGGTGCAGAACGGGCTGACGCGGGAGCGCGCCGGCCTGACCAGGATGTCCTCGCGCCCCGCGCGCTGCCCCGACGCGACATCGAGCGCACAGATACCGATCTCGATGATCTCGCTCTCCTCGCCGTCCGGCGGAGCGCCCTCCCAGCACGTCGATTCGACGTCGATCACGACGACCTGGTCTAGTTTCCTTGCCACGAGTTTGTCCTCCGCTACACGCCGTCTAGCAGCCAACCGGCGCCCACGTCAGGGCAGTAGGTCGACAGGAGAACTGCTATGGCCTAGTCGCCCCAGCCTCCGGGAGGAATGGGCGATAGACCATAGATGGGATGGACTCCTGCCGCCAGCTCCTCTTCGTCGCGCCCATCGCTGTAATCGACAGGTTTGTCTGATGTCGCGACACCGGTCAAAGCGTCGATCGTTGCCAGTCGTTGCGTGTCGAGGTAAGCGCGCATCGCATCCTGCAAGACGGCGGTAAAAGTCGTCCCACGCCGTTGCGCCAGATGCCGCATTTCGCGCAGCAAATCATCGTCAACTACAACCGTTGTCCGCTTCATACCATTTCCCTCTTGGTCAGGCCGCTCCGACCTCTACTTCGGCCACGGCGGTTTGTGGCTGCGGGATCGGCAGCCCGTCCTCGCGCATCCCTTCGAGGTGCAACTCGATAGCCTCGCGTATGTTGCGTTCTGTCTCCTCCACGGTAGCCCCGGTTGTAATGCAGCCGGGCAGATCCGGCACATACGCCGCATAGTTGTGCGGGGCGCGCTCGATAACGACCGCATACTTCATGGTCTCACTCCACCAGCGCCTGCTCCAATAGCTGCCGCGCCACGGCGGGGTCGGCTTGTCCCTTGGTGCGGCCCATGACCTGGCCGAATAGCGCCTGCAGCGCGGCCGCCTTGCCGGCTTTGTAGTCGGCCACGGCTTTAGCGTTGCCGTCGACGACCGCCCGTACGACCGGCGCCAGTTGCGCGGGGTCGCTGATCTTGGCGTAGCCCTTCTCCTTGACGATGGCGTCGGGACTCTGCCCGCTCGCGAACGTCTCTTCCATCACGGCCTTGGCCGTCTTGCTGTTGAGCGTGCCGTCGCGGAACAGTCGGGCCACGGCGGCGAGGTTATCCGGCGTCAGCTTGCTGCTCGCGACATCCAGGCCACCGGAGCTGTTGAGCAGGAAGTTGGCGACATCGCGCGCGGCGCCCTCCGGCGCGGCGGCCACGGCCGCCTCGTAGAAGTCGGCCAACTCTTTCGATGTGGTGAGCACGGCGGCGTCGTGCTCGGGTAGCCCGTACTGTGTTACAAAGCGGGTGCGGCGCGCGGGGGCCAGTTCAGGCAGCGTTGCCCGCACCTCGTCGACGTACTCCCGCGCGAGCTCCAGCGGCGGCAGATCGGGCTCGGGGAAGTAGCGGTAGTCGTGAGCGTACTCTTTGGAGCGCTGCTCCACCGTCACGCCCCTGGCCTCGTTCCAGCCGCGCGTCTCCTGCACGATTGTTCCGCCGGCGTTCAAGACCTCGCTCTGGCGCACGATCTCGTAGGCCAGCGCGTCACGCACCGAGCGGAAGCTGTTCATGTTCTTGATCTCGACTTTCGTGCCGAACGTCGCGCTGCCCTTGGGCCGGACCGAGACGTTGGCGTCGCAACGCAGCGAGCCCTTCTCCAGATCACCGTCGTTGACGCCGAGGTACTGCAGCACCGTACGCAGCGCCTGGAAGTAGGCGCGCGCCTCCTCGGGCGAGCGCAGGTCGGGCTCGCCGACGATCTCGATCAGTGGCACGCCGGAGCGGTTGAGGTCGATCAGGCTGTAGGCGCCGGCGGTGTCGGAGTGGTGCACCGACTTGGCGGTGTCCTCCTCCAGATGGACGCGCGTGACGCCGATGCGCCGCGTCTCGCCGCCCTCCACCTCGACGGCGAGGTAGCCACCCTCACTGAGCGGCATGTCGTACTGCGAGATCTGGTAGCCCTTGGGCAGGTCGGGGTAGAAATAGTTCTTGCGGTCGAACTTGCTGTAGGGCGGGATCGTGCAGTGCAGCGCCAGCGCCACCTTGACCGTGTCGCGCACCGCCTCCTCGTTGGCGACGGGCATGACGCCAGGCGCGCCCATGCACACCTGGCACACATGCGTGTTGGGCGGCGCGTCCGCGTAGTCGGCGCTGCACGCGCAGAACATCTTGCTCTTGGTCAGGAGTTGCGCGTGTACTTCCAGACCGATGACGGGTTCATAGTCCATTGATATCTATCCCTCTTGCTAACAGGATCAGTCTTACGGCTGCAACCGCGGCCGCTGCCGCTCATAATGCCCGCTCTGCTCATACGAGTAGGCGATGCGCAGCAGCAGGTCTTCGGTGAAGGCGGGCGTGATGATTTGCAGGCCGGCGGGCAGGCCGTCAAGCAGGCCGCACGGGACCGAGACGCCCGGCAGCCCGGCGATGTTTACTGGCAGCGTGCAGGCGTCGGACAGGTACATCTGCACCGGGTCATCCATCTTCGCGCCCAGCGGCCACGCCGTCGTCGGTGAAGTTGGGGCCAAGATGGCGTCGTAGTCCTTGAACACGCGGTCGAAGTCGTCCTTGACCATGGTGCGGATCTTCTGCGCCTTGACATAATAGGCGTCGTAGTAGGTCGACGAGAGCGCGTAGGTCCCGATCATGACGCGGCGCTTGACCTCGGGACCGAAGCCCTCATCGCGCGTCTCGCCATACGCCTGCCACAGCGACTCGGCCGGGTGCGCATAGCCGTATTTGACGCCATCGAAGCGCGCCAGATTGGCGCTGGCCTCGGCCGGGGCGATGATATAGTAGGTGGCGAGACCGTGGTCTGTCGAGGGCAGCGAGACCTCGCCGACCGTGGCCCCCAGCCCCTCCAACGCGCCGATGGCCCCGCGTACCAACTCCTCCATGCCCGGCTGCATGCCCTGCACGAAATATTCGCGCGGCACGGCCAGGCGCAGCCCGCGCACGCCGTCGCGCAGCGTCGCGGTGTAGTCGGGGACAGGCAGGTCGACGCTGGTAGAGTCGCGCGGGTCATGTCCGGCGATAGCGCCGAGCATGAGAGCCGCGTCGGTGACGTCCTTGGCGAGCGGACCAATCTGGTCGAGCGACGACGCGAAGGCGATCAGGCCGTAGCGCGAGACGCGCCCGTAGGTCGGCTTGAGTCCGACTACGCCGCAGAGCGCGCCGGGCTGGCGGATCGAGCCGCCCGTGTCCGAGCCCAGCGCGATCGTACACTCGTCGGCGGCCACGGCCGCGGCCGAGCCGCCGCTGGAGCCGCCCGGCACGCGGGCCGTATCCCAGGGGTTCAAGACGGGACCGTAGGCGCTGTACTCGTTGGAGGAGCCCATGGCGAACTCGTCCATGTTGGTCTTGCCAAGGAACACGGCGCCGGCGTCGCGCAGGCGCTCCACCACGGTCGCGGAGTAGGGCGGGATGTAGCCCTGGAGCATGCGCGAGCCGGCCGTCGTTTCGACGCCCTGCGTCGCCAGCAGGTCCTTGAGGGCGATCGGGACGCCCGTGAGCGGTCCCGCCGCGCCGTCGCCGGCGGACAGGCGGCTATCGGCCGCGGCGGCCATGGCGAGGGCCTCGTCGCGCAGGACTTTGAGGTAGGCGTGGATGGTAGGGTCGACCAGGTCGATGCGGTCGAGGTAGGCGCGCGTCAACTCGACGCTCGACACCTCGCGCGCGCGCAGCCGCGCGGCGGACTCGTGGGCGGTCAGTTCGTATAATTCCATAGCTTTATAACAGACGCGGCCGCGTGGCGGCGTACCAGCGCCGTGGCGCCCTCCTTTGATGATTATGGTTATTCAAGAACAGCGCGTACTTTAAAGAAGTCGCCCTCGCGGTCGGGCGCGTTGGCCAGCACCTCGTCGGGGCTGAGCGAGGGGCGCACCACGTCGGGGCGGGTCACGTTGCGCAGCGCGACGACCTGCGCCGTCGGCGGGATGGCGCTCGTGTCGACCTCGGCGATGCGGGCGATCACGTCGAGGATGCGCGAGAGCTGCGCGACCATGCGCTCCTTCTCGTCCTCTCCCAACTCCAGCCGCGCCAGCTGGGCCGTCTTCTCCACGTCGGCTCGCGTAATAGGCATGGGTACTCCATTAAGCTATCTGGCCTATAAATTGTAGTGTGAATAACATAATCATAAAGTATTACGGGTGCGCCTGCTCAAAGCCGACGCATAGCGCAATCGCCGCCACAATGCGATCCAGTTCGCCGCCGGTCAATGTGCCAAGGCGAGTAACGAAACGTGTGAGCGCAAGGGACTTAACCTGGAACGCATCAGCGCCCGAGTCCTTCGCCAGCCCATTCCGCGCCATCGCGGGCACATGTACGAACCAGGGGAAGTTAATGTACGCCGGTTTCCAGTCGGTGAGCGGTACGATGATGCGCAGCGGTAAGCGTCCCACCGCAGGCACGTTGACCACTACAGCAGGGCGGAGTTTCTGTATCTCGGCTCCGACGGAGGGGTCGAACCGGACTGTCCATACCTCGCCTCGGCGCGGCGATACCTCATTCGGTTGCATCGAGTAGGTCGTCCTCGCCGAAAGCCTCGAAGTCTGTCAGCGCGGGATCGGCGTAGTATTCCTGCTCCGCGCGTGCGGCGGCTATCGCGAGCGCCCGTTCGCGTATGTGGGGAGGGGCGGCCAGTAGCATGCGAGGATCAGTTGGAACTTGCGCCGTCTCTAGCAGCGCTTCATACAGAGCCCACGGTATGACTGCTAACACGGGCTTTCCGTTTTCAGTCAGCGTGGCCGATTGAACCATATCACCATCCGTCAATTGGTCGTGCATCTGATCAAACTGGTATGCGGCTTCCTCCAGTGGTACCTGAATCATCGTCCTCACTCCTCCCGATTCCACTGTGTCTTTTAAGCAAGAGAGCGGCGCGGGCGGTTAAGTATCGCCGGACCTCGGCTGCAAGCGCTCAAGAAAGTCCAGGGGTGTGGCGATACGCAGCCCCGTCCGTGCGGCTACATCCTGATTCCAATGCTTGGTATTCGTGGAGAGCACCCAATCGGGGCGTGCGAGTACCGCGGCGACGATGGATGCCATGTCGTTCTCATGACGCACGACGGGCATGAGATTCTGATACGTCCGTATCTCATATGTCGACGGCCAGGGCACAACCTCACTGCGTATGCGCCTAAGCCAGCCGTCCACGTTAGCTGTAACGCGCCTCGCTTCGTCCGCGGGCAGCGAAGCTATTCTTCTGTCAATATCACGCCGCCCCTCGGCTAAGATGGACTCCGCGAGTACAACATGAAAGCTAGCGCGAAGGGTTGAGAGGATGAGAACTCCTTTACACGTACCCCAACGGTTGAAACAGCCATCGATAATTACCCCCGCGTCCAGGAATAGACGTAGGGGCGCGGTAGGCTCTGGCGTCATCTAACTCACGCCGGCCGGCGCGTCTTGCGGCTCCCGCATGCTCTTCAACTCGTCTAAGAAGGCCCTGCCGTAGTGCTCCTCGACGACCGCAGCGCGCGCCTCCGGCAAGTCGTCGAGCATGTCCTGTACGCTGATCCCCGCCCGCTCTAGGGTCTGTGTCGCCGCTTCCATCAGGTCCGCCAGATGTTTGTCTTGCGGGATAAGCATAATCGCCTCACCGACTTTGACATAGGCCATCGTCGATCCCTCGCCAAGCCCCAACGTTGTACGCATAGATTTGGATAGGGAGAAGCGCCCTTTGTCGTCTAAGCGTGTGATCCCGACGGTATCCTCGATAGCGCTCATACGTTTAGCCTCTCTATACTAAGTGGGGCGATCCCACTTGATTAACGCTACCAGTGGTTGAGCGGTTTGTCAAGTAGCCTCATATGCGCTGCGTTTTCTGGCGTATGCGATAGTTTCTTCCAGCGTCATAGCCTGTCCCTCGCGCGACAGCATAGTGAAGCGGTCCTCGCCCAGTGCGGCCAGTGCGGCGGCGACGGTCGGCTCGTAGTGCGGGCTGAAGGAGGGGGGCGGTTGCTGCGGCGCGCCCATGGCCAGGCGCAGCGCGGTCGCCGCCCCGATCAACCGCGCCGCCCGCCCCGGCTGCCTGTGCGCGCCCGCGACCGCCGCCAGCCCGTCCAGGGCGAGCGCCATGCCTTCCTTGTCCCCCACCTCGCGTCGCAGGCCCAGACTCTCCTCGTAGAGGACCGCCGCGCCATCGACATCCCCGCGCGCAAGGGCCACGATGCCCAGGTTGCTGAGCGAGGAGGCGATGCCCTGTGTGTGCCCCGCCTCCCGCTTGAGGGCGAGGCTCTCCTCGTAGAGGGCCGCCGCGCGCGCGTGCTCGCCCCGCATATAAGCGACCAATCCCAGGTTGTTGAGCGTGCCCGCGATACCCTGCCCGTTGCCCAACGCGCGCTGCATGACCAGGCTCTCTTCGTACAATGGCGCCGCGCGCGCGTAGTCGCCCTGCATTTGCGCTATGCGGCCCAGGCTGTTGAGCGCGCCGGCCACGCCTTTGCGGTCGCCCGCCGCCTTGCTCAGGGCGATAGCCTCGCCGAGCAGCGTTCCCGCGCGCCCATAGTCCCCTTGCTGGCTTGCCAAGATACCCGCCCCTCTGAGCGCCTTCGCGCGCGCCGCCCGTGTCCGATCCGCCGCGTCGCCCGTCTCCGCATCGTGCCCACAGTAGACATCCAGGGCGAGCGTGCCCTCCAGCCACCGCCGCCCCTCGCTCAGATAGTCGCGCACGAACCAATACCACCAGAGCGCGGCGACCAGCCGCAGCCCCAGCGCGGCCCACTCCACCGACGCGGACGCGGCCACCGGCGCATCGACCGTCACCCCGACCCGCGCCAGCGCCGCCCGCATGTTGTCGTGCTCGGCATCCAGCCGGGCCAGCCACGCCACCTGGTCGCGCTTCACCAACTCCGGCTCCGCCGTTTCCGCTAGCGCGAGGTAGTGCCGTGCGAAGCGCAGCCGCGTTTCCTCGGCCGCGTCGTCCTCCTCCAGGCGGGCCAGCGCGTACTGGCGCACCGTCTCGAGGAAACCGTAGCGACTCTCCCTGTCCCCGATAGCCGTCGAGCCGTCTGCGGAGCTATCGGCCAGCACGACCAGCGACTTGGCCTCCAGGCCCGTGAGCAGGTCCAGCACCTCGTCTGCCCCCACGACGCCCCCGGCGCACACCGTCTCCGCCGCCGCCAGGGTCCAGCCCCCGGCAAACACGGCCAGCCGCCGCAACAGCGCTTGCTCGGGGGGACTCAACAGGGTATAGCTCCAGTCCAGCACGCCGCGCAGCGTCTGGTGACGCGGCAGGGCGGCGCGGTTGCCCGTCTTGAGCAGGCCGAAGCAATCGTCCAGGCGCGCCGCGACGTCCTGCACCGAGAGGACGCCTAGCCGCGCGGCGGCCAACTCGATGGCCAGCGGGAGCCCGTCGAGCCGCCGGCACACGTCGACCACCGCGCAGGCGTTGTGGGCCGAGAGAGCGAAGTCGGACCGGGCGGCGCGCGCGCGCGCCAGGAATAGCTGCACGGCCTCGAATCGCTCCAACCGGTCGAGGCGGAGGATCTCGTCCTGACTCCCTCTCCCGGCGGTAGCGTCCGCGGACGCCACGGCCGTCGTCGCCGCCGCGCGCAGGGCGTCGGTGATGGGCGGGAGGGCGAGCGAGGGCACGCGCCAGACGACCTCGCCGGCCATGCCCAGCGCCTCGCGGCTCGTGGCCAGGATCTGTAGGTGCGGGCAGGCGCGCAACAGCGTCGCGGCCACGTCGGCGCAGGCGGCGACGAGATGTTCGCAGTTGTCCAGTACCAGCAGCAAGCGGCGGGGCTGAAGGGCGTCGGCGAGCGTGGTTAGCACAGGTACGTTGGGCGCCTCGCGCACACCCAGGACGGCGGCGACCGCGCTGGCCACCAGCGCCGGGTCGGCCAGCGCGGCCAGTTCGACCAGCCAGACGCCGTCGGGGTAGTGTGCCTGACTGTCGGCGGCCACGCGCAGGGCCAGACGCGTCTTGCCGCAGCCGCCGATGCCGGTCAAGGTCAGCAGGCGGCATTCCGCCGGCCCCTGCGCCAGCGCATGTCCGAGCGCGGCCAACTCGCGCCCGCGCCCGACGAAGCTGGTCAGCGTGGCGGGCAGATTGGTGGGCGTGGTCTGTGGCTCGGTTCGTGGGACCGCCACGGCCGGTAGTGACGCCACCGCGGCGCGGAGTGTGGCGTGCAGGGACTTCGTCTCCGGCGTGGGGACCACGTCCAGGTCGTCGCGCAACGCGCGGACCAGCACCTCGTAGGCGCGCAGCGCCTCGGCGCGGTCTCCCGTCGCGGCCAGTAGCCGCATCAGGAGACGGGGCGCCGGCTCGTGGCAGGGGTCGGCCGCCAGCAGGAGGCGCAGGCGCCACACCGCCCCCGCGCTATCGCCCGCGTCCGCGCTCAATCGGGCCAGCTGGAGCAGCAGCGCGTGGTACTGCTGGCGTAGCTCTTCCCGTCGCGCCGCCCAATCCTCGTACGGGTCGTCGGGCAGATACGCGCCGCCATACAGATCAAGGGCCGCCTGCCCCGTCGTAATGTCTCCACCGGCCAAGGCGAGGCGCGCCGCCCGCGCGAAGGCGTCCGCATCGAGCCAGTCCTGATCCTGATTGGCGGGTGAGCCCGGATGGGGGTCGAGGAGGAGCGCCGCTCCCACCGACCGCAGATAGCTCGTGGCCGTGCCTGGTTCGTCGAGCACGGCGCGTAGGCGATGTATCGCGGCGCGCAGGTTGACGCTGCCCTGGTCGCGATCGGCGTCAGGCCACAGCAGGTCGGCGGCTTGCTCGCGCGTGAGGCGCTGTCCGGGCGCGGTGAGCAAGCACTTGAAGAGGGCGGCTACAGTGCGGCGCGACCAGCAGCCGGACGCCAACTCCCTATCGCCGCGCCAGACCGTGAAGCCGCCTAACGTGCGCACGCGGAGAGCCGGCGGCGCCGGAGTTGGCGCCAGGCCGGACAGTGCGGCCGTCTTGCCGGCGCCCGTACGCCTACGGACCGTCCCGCCCTGCGCCTGCCCCCCCACGTCTTTGTCCTCGACCGCTACCACCGGTGTTGGTACCGCTGATAACGCTCGGTCCGACACGCCGGGCGGCGCCTCTTTGCCAATATAGCGTGTGCGCGTTCGCCCGCCCTCTTGCCAGCGCGCGTACCAGTAGGGTCCGTGACCAGGCAGGCCGGGACGGCACACCTGGCACTCCGGCTTCCCGCACCGGCGATATTGCTGGCTATAGGTGACGGCGCCGGTGGGCGGAGGATTGGTAGGGGGCATGATGTGTCCTTCAACAAGTATCGGCACTATGCTACTACACCCAGCTTTGTCCGCACAAGGGGTAATACGCCCTTTCGCCCTTTCTGTCTTCTTGTCGTATTACCCCTATACTGACATAAGGATATCGGGGCAGTATAGGGGGCGCGTAGAGTATGTCGGATTGGCGGTTGGTCTATAGCGACGCGGCGGGCGAGCTGCGCGAGCATCCCACGCTGGGGCCGCTCGGCGGCACATTCGGCGATACGCGCCCGCTGGGCCGCCTCGTGCCTCTGCCCGACGGCGCAACGCTGACCATGTTGCCCGGTTGCACACCGTTGGGCCGCGCCGCCGACGACGCCCACGTTCCTCTGAGGCAGGGGAAGGATTACGCGGTCGGCGCGCTGCTGCCCACTGGCTACGCGCGGCTGTTCCTGCCCGCCTACCAGAAAGAGGCCGCCGCGCCGTACCTGCCGCTGTTTGGCTATACTGCCGTGGCCGCGCGCGAGGGCCGCCTCTACGCCGCCGCGCTGCCGGTCGACGACGCCGCGACGTGGCGCCCCGGCGGCTTCAGTACGCCCGACCTGCACAGGCGCGTGGAGCGGCTGGCGCGCGCGCATCCCGAGAACCGTCTCTACAAGCAGTTGGCCTTGTGCGCCGAGCACTACGGCTGCTACACGGCGCAGAACGTCTTCTACCAGCGCTGGGAGGGCGCCATCCCCGTTTCGCCGCGCTGCGCCGCCGCTTGCGTGGGTTGCATCTCCGAGCAGGAGGGCGCGGTCCCCTCCCCGCAGATCCGGCTCGACTTCGCGCCGACGCCGGAGGAGATCGCCGATCTCGCGGTGCGCCACCTGACCGAGGGCGGCACGATGGTCTCGTTCGGGCAGGGCTGCGAGGGTGATCCGCTCAACCGCGCGCGCCCGCTCGTCGCGGCTATCAAGCTGATTCGAGAGCGCACCGATCACGGCGTCATCAACATCAACACCAATGGCTGGAACTATCGTGGCCTGGAGGAAATGTGCAAGGTCGGGCTCGGCCGCATCCGCGTCAGCCTGTTCTCGGCGCACCCGGCTGGCTACGATGGCTACTATCGTCCGCGTGGCTACTCCATCGCCAACGTCGAGGAGTCGATGCGTGTGGCGCGCCGCTATGGTCTCACCGTAGCCGTCAACCTGCTCGTTTTCCCCGGCTACATCGACTGCACGGGCGAGACCGAGGCGCTGATTGACCTCCTGGCGCGCACCGACGCCAACGAAGTGCAACTGCGCACGCTCAATATCGATCGTGAGATGCTGGCCGAGGCGGTCCCCGCGCCGCTCGGCGCGGAGCAGGGTATCGCCTCCTTTATCGCCACACTGCGCCGCCGCCTCCCTCGCGTGCGCCTGGCCACGCACTCCGACCCCGATCCGCTACAGGCCAGGGCTGGTTAACCCCTAACCAGCCCCGGCCTGCGCTTGAAAGCGCATGGCAGAAGACGGACACTAAAGTGTCTTGGCAAGATCGACTACCCTACAGACCTTTTAAGGTCCGTCCCCTGCCATGGTCTTTTAAGGCAGGTAATGGCTGGTAGTAGCCCACGTAGGCTATGGCGCCCGCGCCGCGCGCCGCCTACTCTAATCTCCAAAGGGGTTGCTCGCCCAGAGTCATTCGTAGTGGATGAGCTATTGCCGGTGGGACAAGAGGAGAGAATAACGTATGGTCCAGGAAAAAATCGCCGCGCTCACCGCGTTGGGGCCGGTTGTGATGGGAACCGTTGGTGTGCTGGTCGTATCGCTGTTGCTCGCGGCGGCCCTCTCGGTGGTCATCAATCGTCGCGCCGCGCGGCGTAAGGCTCCCACGGCGCGGATCACGCGCGCTCAGGTGATGGCGGCGCGCCCCGCTGGCCCGGCCGATATGCAGGAGCGATTGCGCCGCCTGACCGCCGGCGCGAATGGGCCGGGAGGCGGCGATGGCCTGTCCATGTCGGCCAGTGCGTCCGCCGCCGTCTGGCCACAGGCCAGTTCCACCGTTAGTTCGGCTTCCCTGGCGGTCTCGCCGCGCAGGGCCGGTCCGGCTGGGGTCCCTGTCGCGGAGGCGCCTGGCGACGACGCGACGCGCTTTTTTGGTGATGACGCGGATGGCGCCGATGATATGGATGGCTCCGGTGAAACGACGTTCTTTGGCGATCCGGATGCCTCGACGCCTAGCGACGACGCCACGCGTTTCTTCGGTGAGGGTGTAGACGACGCGCCGCCGGACGCCACGGCTTTCTTTGGAGAAGAGCCTTCCACCGAGCGTGTCGCGCCGGCCGAGCGCGACGACGCGACGCGCTTCTTTGGCACGGACAATCCTTCCGCTGAAGGTCCTTCCGCTGAAGGTCCTTCCGCTGAAGGTCCCTCCGCGGAGGACCCTGACGGCACGGGCTTCCTGCCCCCCTCGGAGACGCGCTTCTTCGCGCCGGACGAACTAGAGGGAGAGGCCGCGGACGTTCCCGAGGGACGCACCGGGATGCTCTATGCGTTACCATCGGCTACGAAGATCGCGATGTGGGATACTGACGAAGCGAGTACATCGGCGCGCGACACGGGGAGTCTCGATCGCGTGCGCGCGTGTCTCGCCGCCGTGTCGACGCCCGACGTGATGGCGCTCTCGGTCATCGACGGCGCGGGTCGTGTGTTGGCCGGTGAGACCGACGACGACCTGACGGGCGAGTTGCGCTCTCTGATGGCCGAGTCGGGCCAGGGCAACCTAGCCGACGTCGAACAACCCGTGCGTCTGGCCGATGAGTCGACCGGCGCGATCCTACTACTTCCAACCGGGGCCAACGCTCTGCTCGGCGCGCTGATCCGCGATGCAAACGATCCGCGGGCGACGCGCCAGTCTCTCCGCTCGGTGGCCCATGATATAGGCGCCGCGATACGCTATGCGTCGTGATGATGTAAAGATAAATGCTTCGTGATGATGTAAAGATAAATGTCCAGGCCGGTGACGGCGGAGCGGGCATGCTCCATTTCCGGCGCGAGAAATTCGTGCCGCGCGGTGGCCCCGATGGGGGCGACGGCGGCCGCGGCGGTTCCGTTTATGCCGAGGCCGATCCGCGCCTCAATACCCTCTATCGCTATACCCGCAGCCGCCACTTTAAGGCCGAGAGCGGCACGGCCGGGTCGAGCAACCGGCGGCACGGTAAGTCCGGGGACGACCTGACCCTGCGCGTCCCCGTTGGTACTGTCGTGATCGACGAAGCGACCGGCGAGCCTTTGGCCGATCTCGACGAGCCGGGTGAGCGCGTGATGGTCGCGCGCGGCGGGCGAGGGGGGCTCGGCAACACGCACTTCGTCACGGCGACGCGGCAGGCCCCGCGCGTGGCTGAGAAGGGCGAGCCGGGCGAGGCGCGCTGGGTGCTGCTCGAACTCAAGCTCATCGCTGATGTTGGCATCGTGGGGCTGCCCAACGCCGGCAAGTCGACCCTGCTCTCACGCGTCAGCGCGGCGCGCCCCAAGATCGCCGACTACCCCTTCACCACGTTGAGCCCCAACCTCGGCGTGGTCGGCCTCGATGACGAGCGCACGTTCGTCGCCGCCGACATCCCCGGCCTGATCGAGGGCGCGCACAGTGGCGCCGGCCTCGGTTACGAGTTTCTGCGTCACGTCGAGCGCACCAAGGTGTTCCTGCATCTGCTCGACGCGGCGGCGGAGGACGCCGACGAGATACTGCATGCCTTCGACGTGATCAACAACGAGCTCGAGCTCTATCAAGAGGGCCTCTCTGGCCGACCCATGATCGTGGGTGTCAACAAGCTGGACCTGCCGGAGGCCGTCGAGAATCTACCCGCGCTACGGCGCGGGCTGGAGTGGCGCGGCTATCGCGTGCACGCCATCTCAGGGGTGACCGGCGAGGGCGTCCGGCCGCTGCTGGAGGACGTGTGGGCGCGCTTGGAGGATGTGCGGGCCGAGGAGGCGGCGCGGCCGCGTGAGGCCCCTGTGGTGGAGGTGGCCGCGGTCGAAGAAGTCGGCGTCGAGCGCATCCCGAGCGGCTTCCGCGTGCGTAGCCGGCGCGCCGAGCGCGCCGTGGCCATGACGGACCCCAGCGAGCAAGAGAACATGGATCGCCTACAGGAGTTGCTACGCCGCTTCGGTGTCACCACGGCGCTGGAGCGCGCCGGCGTTGAGACCGGCGACCAGGTGTGGATTGGCGACACCTCTTTGACGTGGGGGGATTAGCCGCTCGTTGGTCAGGCGCTACACGTCCATTAGTCGTCGAAGCGCGCCATCACGCGGGGGATGTCGGCCAGGAGTTCGCGCGCGAGGAAGCCGAGTTTGCCCATGCGCGCGCTCATAGCGTTGCCCGCCTCGCCGTGCAGGTAGACAGCCCAGACGGCGGCGTGCAGCGGCGCCGCTCCGCGCGCCAGCAGCCCGGCCACGATGCCCGCGAGCGTGTCGCCCGAGCCCGAGGTGGCGAGGCCGATGGCGCCGTCGGCGTAGCGGTAGGCCGTGCCGTCCGGCGCGGCGATGTAGGTCTCAGCGCCCTTCAGCGCCACCATCGCCCGCGCCTCGCGCGCCGCCCGCCGCGCCATACCAAGCGGGTCGGCCTCTATCTCGTCCCGCTCGACGCCCAGCAGTAACGCCAACTCGACCAGGTGCGGCGTCAGCACGGCGTTGCCTTCCAGGTGGTGCAAGGCCCGTCTATCCTCCGACACAGCGGCCAGCGCCGCGGCGTCCAACGCCAGGGCCGTGTCCGTCACGCGGGGCAGCAGCCGGCGCAGCAACGCCTGCGCCGTCGGGACATCGAGCATGCCCGGACCGATGAGCGCGGCCGCCGCGCCCGCTATCGCCTCGGCCAACCGCTCGGCCGCCGACGGGTCGATGTCGCCGCCCGCGGTCTGTGCCAGACCCAGCGCGCGCGCTTCCGGGACGGCCACCGCGACCGCCCCGGCGATCTCGCGGCAGGTGGCGATTTGCAGCTTACCGGCCCCCGCGCGCAACGCGCCGACCCCGGCCAGTATGATGGCGCCGGGTACCTCAATCGAGCCACCGGCGACGAGCACAGCGCCACGCGTGTCTTTGCCGCGTCCCCCACGAGCGGCGTCGTCCGGCCGCGGCAGCGGCCAACCGCGCAACAATTCCTCGGTCACGGCGACAGGCTCATCGCCATGCACGGCCCGTTCCTTATCATCCTCCAACGGTCTTGGCATCGGGTTCCTTGGTTACTCTCTCCCCGGCATCCTCGATCGGGGCTACGTGGTTGAAGAGGCGCAACGCCAATTTGCCATGCTTGCCGAGCGCCGGGTCGAACTGATACGACGTCACGGAGCAGTTGGCGACCTCCTCGGCGCGGTCGATAGCCAGGATGTCCTCCTCGGTCATGCGCTCTAGCAAATAGCGGAAGCACAGCACCACGACCGAATGGCACACGATCAGCACGCGCTCCTGGCTGTACGCGCGCGTCAGCGTGTCGATGACGCTGCGCAGACGCAGGATCACATCGCACCAACTCTCGCCGCCAGGCGGGCGATGGTAGAACTTGCCCAGCAGACGGCGCGCCTCGGCCTGCGCGGGATAGCGCTCTTGAATGCCGCTCGTGGTCAGGCGATCGAGGATACCGAACTCCTTCTCGCGCAGCCGCTCGTCGACGATCAGGGGCACAAGGCCAGGGTTGATCCCCGCGCTCTCCCGCAGTATCTCCGCGGTACGCCGGGCGCGCACGTACGATGAGGACAGCATGACCGTCGGCCGCTCGTCGAGGGGCAGTCCGTCGAACCAGCGGCCGAGGGCGGCCGCCTGCCGCTCACCGAGCGCGGACAAGGGGACGTCGACGTCGCGTAGGGGGATGTCGATCACGGCCAACCCCTCTTTCAGCGCGGCGTCGCGCGCCACGTTGCCCGCGCTCTCACCGTGGCGTACGATCCACAACACGTCCGGCCACTTCTGCTCCCGACTCACAGCGACACTCACTGCTCGTCGCGCTTACTTCCGCGTCGCCGCCGTCGCGCGCCCATGGACGCGCTGGCAAAGAAGCGCGCGACCGGCGTGCGAATGGGCAGCGTGGGCGAAACGAGGTCGGCCTCCGCCTCGACGAGTGCGCTGCTTGTGTAGTCCCCGAGCATGGGGTCGGGCGCGCTCAGGACCAGGACGTCGCGCGTGGCGGGACGCACGATCCAATATTCAGGGACGCCCGCGCGCGCGTATGCCTTGCGCTTCACGTCGGTGTCAGTATCGGGGTTGCCCGGCGAGAGGATCTCGATCAGCAGCGCGGGGATGCCCTCGATGCCGTCGGCCGTGATGATATCCAGATCCTCCGTGCGGATGACCAGCAGGTCGGGCTGGACAGGGTCACACTCAGGCATGAACAGCCCGATGGGCGACCATAGCGTGACGGAGACGCCAGGATCGTCGATCTGTTCATAGAGCGCGAGAAAGATATTGCGGATGATCCATTGGTGGATAGGGCTGGGGGCGGTTGACATATACAGAACCCCTCCGATGACTTCATAGCGGTTGCCATCGTCCGGGAGCTCTTCCTCCCAGCGCGCGCGGTTCCAAACCGCGTCGAGCGAGCGAAGCGTCAGGACATCGGTAGCGATCATCGTGGACAAACCTCCGGCAATAGAGCGCTGAACTGACTACACCCTAGCAGCCAGTCGGCGCGGCGTCAAGACAGTGTTATTACGCGCTCTCAAACCCGGCGTCGGCGATGAGTTGGGCCAGCGTTTCGCCCTGATATCCGTTGGCCCGCGCCGTGGCGAATTCCTGGGTGGCGCGGGCGCTGTGGCCCAGCCCCGCGTCGGCCATGGCCAGCACGGCGCTGATGTCCGGATCGCCGGGGGCCAGGTCGGCGGCGTGCTGGGCCTCGGCGCGCGCCGAGGCCGGGTCATGCTCGGCCAGCGCGGCGATGGCAGCGTAGAGGTAGGCCGTGGGTACGGAGCGGATCGCCTCGGCGCGCCGCAGTTGCCGCAACGCCTCGTCGTCGTGACCGAGCTTCAGCAGAAGCAGCCCCACGTTGAACTGTAGGGTGTAGTCGCGGATGCCGGCGTCGATGGCCGCGCGTGTCTCGTGGTAGGCCCCGGCCGCGTCGTGTTGCTCGTAGTCGGAGAGAGCCGAGGCCAGATGTTGCGACGCCCTGATCTGGCTTGTCCCGTACACGTCGTAGACGACGAAGATGGCGACAATGACCAGCCCAATCGCCCCCGCGCCGATGAGGTAGAGGCGCGTCGTCCGCCCGCGGTCACGCCGCCGCAACGCCGCGATCTCAGGGGGTAATGCGCCTCGACTCATGTGCGTCATCGTGTCGTCCTCATTGCTCCTACGCCTTTATCTTAGCAAGCCGGGCGTCATCACCATCGCGAGGCGCCCCCATCTACCCACTACCCATTATCAGCGGCCGCAGGCGCGGCCTGTAGCAGGGCTTGTGGAACGGTTGGGATACGCGGCGCGCCTGTGCCTTCGCTGGTCGCGCGCGGCCGGGCGCCATTGCCGTTGCCATTCCCGTTCGAGGCGACGCCGTCGAGGCCGACGTTGCCGAGGGTGGCGGCCAGCCCGGCCAGCCCCGCGTAGTCGGTGGGGACGACGAGCACCTTGTTGGCCGGGTTCTCGGCCAGCTTGGGCAGCATCTGCAGGTACTGGTAGGCCAGCGCCTCTTTGCTGGGGTTCGACTCGTTCACGGCGTCGAATACCAACTCGATCGCCTTGGCCTGCGCCGTCTGCACCGTCACCAGCGCCTGCGCCTCGCCCTCCGCCTTGAGGATCGCCGCCTGCTTCTGCCCCTCGCTCTGCAACACCAGCGCCTGCTTCTGCCCTTGCGCGCGGAGCACCGACGATTGCGCCTCGCCCTCGGCGTTTAGGATCGTGGCGCGCTTGGTGCGCTCGGCCTGCATCTGCTTCTCCATCGCGATCTGGATGTCCTTGGGCGGCGAGATGTCCTTGAGCTCGACGCGGTTGACGCGCACGCCCCACTTCTCGGTGACTTCGTCCAGGACCATGCGCAGTTGGCTGTTGACCTGGTCACGCGAGGTGAGGGCGGCGTCGAGCGAGAGGCCGCCCATGACGTTGCGCAGTGTGGTCTGCGTCAATTGTTCCATCGCGGCGAGCAGGTTGACCACCTGATAGGCCGAGCTCTTGGGGTCGATGATCTGGTAGTAGACGACCGAGGTGACGTTGATGGTCACGTTGTCCGAGGTGATGACGGGCTGCGGCGGGAACGACACCACCTGTTCGCGCAGGTCGATCAACGGCAGGATGCGGTCGATCAGCGGGATGACGATGGCGACGCCGCTGGGGGCGCTGGTGTGGTAGTTGCCGAGACGCTGGATGATGCCCACGCGCGCCTGCGGGATGATACGTACGGTGCGCGCGCCCATGGCGAACACCAGCACGACGATAACGATGATGACGATGAGTGTCGTTGAGATCATGTCTAGTCTCCTTCCTGTATCATAGGGGCCGGCGGGTCGAGGGGCGGGAGCGCCTCGGCGCCCGGCGCCGGTATAGGTGCGACGTAGGCGGTGAGGCCGTCTACGTAGTCGATACGCACGGTCGCGCCAGCCGCGATGGGCGGCAGCGGGCCGCTCGTGCGTGCGGTCCAGAATTCGCCGACGCCGACGCGGATCATGCCACTATCGCTTGTCACGGTCTGTGTCACCGTGGCCGTGCGATCCATCAACCGTCCATGGGTCGTGAGGGCGCGGCGCGGACGGCTCCCGACCAGGGCGTGGAGCAGGGGTGGCCGCACCAGGACGAGCAACAACAGGGAGATCACCACGAAGGCGACGACCTGTATGGATGGCGCGATCACGAGGGCCAGCGGCGCCACGACGAACGCGGCGACCGCCGCGTTGATCAGGAACAGACGCTGGTGCAGCGCCTCGCCCAGCAGCGCCACGACCCCGATCAGGAGCCAGAGCAGGGGCTGCATGATCTGACCCTCCCCAGGCTGTCGAACGACCTGTCCCGGCACATCCAGTTTCTATAACGCGCCATACTATTCTCCTTTCACCGCGACGATCACCGCCGATCGGCGGTGGTTTCACTATCTAGTGTGCGCTATCCGCATGGCGTGGGCCACCACTAAAGGGCCTGCAGCCCACCTAATCACTCACCTAAAGAGTCACACATGCGGCGGAACTGTACAATGGTGGAACAACAGGCGTGCGTTTGTAGGAGATAGACCGTCGTGGCATGGTGGCTGTGGGTTCTGATAGGTGTTGTAGCGCTCGGGGGCGAGGCTGCGTCCATGGCGCTGTTCTTACTCAACGTGGCGGCCGCCGCGTTCGTCGTCGCCGCGCTCGTCCTGCTCGGGGCGTTGTCCGCGCCCGTGCAGGCGGTCGTGTTCATCGTCCTATCGGTCCTGCTCATTGGTCTGATCCGGCCGCGCCTGCTGGCGGCGCTGACACGGCGCCAACAGGCCCAGCCTGCCATTGAGCAGGGCGCGGCGCTCGTGGATCGTTTCGCCACGGTGACCGATCCGGTGACGTGCGACGGCGGCACGATTCAGGTCGGCAAGGCCGAGTTCTGGACCGCGCGCGTTTCCTCACCCACGGAGCAGCTCCCTATCGGGAGCCGCGTGCGCATCGCCGCCGTCCGTGGGCTCACCGCCTATGTCGAGCCGCTGCGTTTGCCTGAGACGCCCGAGCCCCCGCCTATCGCGCCGGTCGCCACGACATGTCCTGTCGAAACGCCGGCGTATGATCCGCCGCCTACCTTCGGCGCTCTGCTCAAGCGCTATCGCCTCGCGGTGGGGCTGACGCAGGAAGAATTGGCCGAGCGCGCCAGGCTCAGCGTGCGCGCCATCAGCGACCTCGAGCGGGGGCTGCATCGCGCGCCCCAAAAAGAAACGGTCGCCCTCCTCGCGGACGCCCTGACGGTGACGCCCGCGGAGCGCGCCGCGCTCGAAGCGGCCCGCCGCGCGGGTTCTCGGAGCGGGACGGAAGCGGGGAAGAGCGAGGCGCGTTCGTAGGGCGGCTGGCGACCGATAGTCGTAAGCATGGGGTGAGTTATGCATGAATCGCTGCATCCGACGCCATATGCCGGCGTTAACGCGGTGCTGCGCGATTTCTTGACAAGCGCGCAAACTATCCTGGGAGACCACTTCGTCGGGATGTATCTGTATGGCTCCCTCGCTCTTGGCGCCTTTGACCGCCATGGCAGCGACATTGATTTTGTCGTCGTGACCGACGCCGATCTCTCAAACGAACTCTTTGTGGCGCTACACGACCTGCACGCCCGCTTCAACGCCTGTGGTTCGCCGTGGCGGGCGAAAATAGAAGCCGCCTACATCCCGCAGGGCGCCCTGCGCCCCAACGTCCCGACCATCGCGCGCTATCCGCAGATTGAAAAGGGCGGGGCGCTTGTGATGGATCACCTCGAAAGCGGCTGGGTCATCCAATGCTACACCTTGCGCGAGCATGGCGTCGTCGTGGCGGGACCCAATCCGCGCACGCTAATCGATCCTATTGATCCTCGAACCATGCGGCGCGTGGCCGCCGTCCATGCGGACGTATGGGTAGAACAGGCGCGTCATGATCCTGAGTGGTTGGCCTGGGTGCGCCACAGAGAGAACCAAGCTTTCGTCGTCCTGACGCTGTGTCGGATGCTCTACACCCTCGACTCGGGGGCCGTGGCCTCAAAGCCGAGGGCCGCGCGTTGGGCGCGAAAGGCCGTGGATAAGCGATGGGTGGGGCTCATTCAGCGTTCCCTGGCGGGTCAACACGATAGCGGGGAGACGCCGGATAGTGACGTACGCGACACGGTAGCCCTGATCGAGTACACAGTTAGCTCATCCGAAAGGACTCGGTGAAGTAGGTCCTATCCTCGCGCTCTCACCCTTTATCATCTGGCCACAGTGGTTGACGAACGGTCAGACCGGGGACACGACGGAACTCGCGGACATTGTCGGTGAGTATATCGTAGTCATGGGCCAGCGCCGTGGCCGCGATCAGCAGATCATGGCCGCCGATAAGCTGGCCGGACGCCGCAAGTCCTGCCCACACCCGCGCATGGACACGGGCTTCAGCTGTTCCGAACGTAAGGACGGGGAGTAGGGCCAGCAGGGCCTCCACAAAGTGTTCTCTCCGGGCACGCCGCTCTGGTGTGTTCGCGCGTTCTACCCCGAACAGCAGTTCTGAGGCGGAAACGGACGCGAGGGCGACAGGCTCGTCAGGGATCAGGGCCAGCACCTCATCCGGTCCACTCCCCCGGCGCTCTAACGCGATAAATACGTTGGAATCGATCAAGACGGCCATGCAGGCGCCTCGAGCCGAGGTTGCGTGGCTTTGGCCGCCTCCACGTCATCAGCGAAGCCATCACCGGGGAATCCAATCTCCGCGAGGCGCTCCGCCACCTGACGCCATGTCACTGACCCTGGAACCCCGACTGGAGACAAAACGGCGATCGGTTCTCCCACGCGGTCAATCGTGAGACGCTCGCCGTGTAGGCGTACGCGATCCAGTGCCTCTGGGAGGCGCCGCGCAAGTTCCTCCTCTGTAATTGTACTGTCCATAATGCTCTTACTCCTTCCCTCTGCTAATTATACGTCCGCTCTCTTTATCTGCATGCTGGCGGGAAACGTTCCGGCATCGACGATGGCCTTGCTCAACGGACGCACGATCTCGCGCAGCCGCGCGCAACGCTCCGTGCCGAGGTGGTCCCACGGCGCGCGGCCCAGCTCATCGGTGCGCTCCTCGATCCCGGCGCGCCGCGCACGGCCCTCCGCGGTCAGCGCGCCATCGGCGTCGAGCCAACCTCGTTCGCGCAATCGCGCCTCGGCCGCCGCCCACTCCTCCTCGGACCATCCGCGCTGCTTGCGCAAGCTCGACGCCGGCGCATTGCCCGCGGCCGTATAGGTGATCAGCGCATCGATACCAGAGAAGCCTTCGGCCAGCAGCGCGGCGATGTGGCCGTCGCCACGGTACTCGCGCAATAGCGTGATAGCGTGCCACAACGCCAGGTGCGGGGCGTCGGGCCAGGGTAACGCGGCGTGGCCGGCGTAGAGCGCGCGTCCCTGGGGCGTACACGCCGTGCTGGCCTCGCGCGCCAACTCCGCCGCTTCGGCCACCGCCGGACTACCTATACCATGACTGTTGGAGCGGGGGCCATCGCCCAGCATACGCCGCAGGGCCAGGTCGACCGCCTCGAAGCGCGCGGCGATGAGCGACTCCGGCGTGGCGCGCTGCCACGCGGCGGGGATGACGCTCCGCACGAGAGCCGGGCTGAAGTTGTAGAACGTAGCGATGACCACCTCGGCCGAGACGGGACCAAGCGGCGCGGCGCGCGAGGCGAAGTAGCCGCGGGACCGGTCCTCCAGCCCCGCGCGCGCGTAGGACTGCGGGGCCTCGGGAACGAAATAGACTATCGCGTGGTAGGGCTCGAGCGTCTGATACATCTTGCGCGCCAATGGAATGTCCTGTGTCATCTAGTACGCCTCCACGCCGCCGGGCACGCTGGCGGCCTTCTCGATGGTTTCGATGGCCTGCTCCGGCTGGCCGGGATCGAGTTGTGAGATATCGGCGGACGCCGTCTGCCGCGCGGCGAGATCGGCGGGGGTCAGGAGCAGCGCCTTGGTCTCCAGGAACTCCTCGAGCCCGTACTTGCCGAGTTCGCGCCCGTGGCCCGACTGCTTGTAGCCGCCGAAGGGGGCCAGCGGGTTGAACGGACCGCCGTTGATCTCGACCTGCCCGGTGCGGATGCGCCGCGCCACGCGCTGCGCCCGCGCGGGGTCGCCCGACCACACGCCGCCGGCCAGGCCATACATCGTGTCGTTGGCGATGCGCACGGCGTCCTCCTCGTCCTCGTAGGGCATGATCACCAGCACCGGTCCGAAGATCTCTTCCTGGGCAATGGTCATAGCGGGCCGTACATCGGAGAAGACGGTCGGGCGCACGAAGTAGCCGGTCTCCAGGCCCTCGGGCGGCTCCGCTCCGCCGGTCACCAGCCGCGCGCCCTCCTCGATGCCTTTGGTGATGTAGCCGCGCACACGTTCGCGTTGCGTCTCTGACACGAGCGGGCCAAGCGTCGTGCCCTTGGTGAAGGGGTCGCCGGCCGTGTAGCCCTCGGCCACCGCACGGGCGATGCTCTCGGCCTCGGCCAGCCGTGAGCGCGGGACCAACATGCGCGTGAGCGCGCTGCAGGTTTGGCCCGAGTTGAGGTAGCACTTGCCCACGCCGTCCTTGATCGCCCGTTGTAGGCTTTCGCCGTCAAGGTCATCGAGCAGCACGTTGGGCGACTTGCCGCCAAGCTCCAGCGCCACCTTCTTGACCGTCTGGGCGGCAAGCTCACTGACGCGGCGACCGGCGCGCGTCGAGCCGGTGAACGAGACCATGTCGACATCGGGGTGGGACGCAATGGCCTCGCCCACGACCGGGCCGGTCCCCGACACGAGGTTGAACACGCCCGCCGGCAGCCCCGCTTTGTCAATGAGGTCGGCCAGCATGAAGGCGTTGAGCGGCGCGACTTCACTGGGCTTGAGCACGACCGTGCAGCCGGCCGCCAGCGCCGGCGCCACTTTGGCGGCGATCTGGTGCAGCGGGTAGTTCCACGGCGTGATGCAGCCGACCACGCCGACGGGCTCGCGCACCACCAGCGCGTTGCCGACCTCCTCCTCGAACCGGAACTCCCCCAGGATGCCGGGCATCGAGCCGAAGGTTGTGGTGGGTAGGCCGGCCTGGATAGCCACGGCCAGCTTGAGGGGCATGCCCATCTCTTGCGCGACCAGCGCCCCGATGTCCTGCATGCTCTCTTTGAGTGCGGCGGCGACGCGCCCGAGGTACATGGCGCGCTCCTTGACCGAGGTTTGCGCCCAACCAGGGAAGGCGTCTTTGGCCGCTTTGACGGCGCGGTCGACGTCGGCGGGCACACCTTCGGGGATGCGGCCCATCACCTGCTCGGTCGTCGCGTTGACCACGTCGATGGTCGATGTGCTCTCGGACGAAATCCACTGGCCGCCGATGTATATCTTGTCGCGTACATGCGTCTTTGTCATGTCGTCTTGCATTAGTCTTGTTGCCTCAACTGTTCCATTCGTCACTAGTAGTCCGTCATCCGTCTTGTTGACAGTTGATCGTTGCATGGGGCATCCTCTTAACAAGGGTTGTGCGTGGACACAGGCGAGGAGGATGCGCCATGAATAAGAAGTATATCGTGACCC
>JAABUM010000375.1_pt1 | contig 82231 bp, 65 predicted proteins | sample 5559161 | NCBI WGS metagenome assembly JAABUM01 (sample SAMN10711868, study PRJNA513369) | rock metagenome | isolation source: Antarctica rocks | place: Antarctica: Victoria Land, Siegfried Peak nord
CCATGTCACTCCGCTGACGCCCCTCCAAGAGCAGATCCTCTCCTTATTACGCTTGCCGGCGGACCTCTACGCGCGGTTGGGCACCACCGCTCCTCAACCGCTCCTCAATTTGCGCGAATGATAAGGTACTATACTGAGGTTATCCTGAGAGGCCGGTCGCTACAAACAGGAACACGATTTGCCCCGTGGGATAGTTGATGCTCCGCACAATCCGATGGGGCACGCGCACTGTTCGCGGCTCCCACCAGGCCCGATTCTTACAGGCTGGCGAGCATGCCGCCGTCAATCAGGAACGGGGCGCCGGTGGCGTAACTCGCCTCATCGCTGACCAGGAACAGCACGGCGCGGGCGATGTCCAGGGGCTGGCCGACCCGGCCCAGCGGGAGTGCAGCCGCTCGGTACGATGGAGCTGGGCTCCACCGAGGCGATCAAGCGCGCCGTGGCCGCCGGGTTAGGCGTGTCCCTGGTCTCGCGCATTCCGCCCTCGACCTGGACATTGCGGCGGGGCTGTTGGTCGTACCAGACCTGCCGTGGCTGCGCGCCCGGCGCACGTTCCAACTGGTCCGCCACCCGCGAAAGCTCCTCTCCCGCGCCGCGGCCGCCTTCCATGCCTTACTGCTGACCCACCGGGATGCCGAACAGGGCGTGATCTGAGCGCCGCCGCGTTGCCTGCCCAGGACGTCGACAGCATCACAGCCTCACCAGTAGGGGGCTACAGGGTGACCTTGCCCAGTTCTTCCTCCAGGCGGCGCACGACGGTACGCAACACTTTGAGGCGGCCAAAGCGCTTGTCCTCGCTCTCTACCACCGTCCAGGGGGCGGCGGGGGTGGAGGTGCGCAGCAGCATCTCGTCGGCGGCTTCCTCGTAGAGCGGCCATTTCTCCCGGTTGCGCCAGTCCTCGGCGGTCAGTTTCCAGGCCTTGACCGGGCTGGCCTGCCGCTCCTCAAAGCGGCGTAGCTGCTCCTGGGGGCTAATATGCAGCCAGAACTTGACGATCACTGTGCCGTAGGCCACCAACTGGCGCTCAAACTCGTTGATCTCGGCGTAGGCGCGCTGCCACTCCGCGGGCTGGGCCAGGCCCTCTACCCGCTCCACCAGCACGCGGCCATACCAGGAGCGGTCGAAGACGCCAATCTGGCCGCGGGCGGGTAGGCGGCGCCAGAAGCGGTACAGGTAGTGGCGGGCCTTGTCCTCTCCCGACGGCGCAGCGATGGGGTGGACCACGTAGGAGCGTGGGTCAATCGCGGTAGTGATGCGATGGATGCACCCGCCCTTGCCGGCGGCGTCCCAGCCCTCGAAGACCAGAATAACCGGCCGCTTTTGGCGATACACCTGGTAGCCGAGCAGGTGTAGCTTGGCTTGCAGGCGGTTTTGCTCCCGCTCCGCCTCCTGGTGGTCAGCCTGCTGGGTCAGGTCCAGCCGGGACAGGATGCCCGGCGTGGCGACATGCACCGGCTCAGGCGCGGCGGACGCCGGCGCCGCGTTGTCTTTCGCCCCACCGGGCAGCTCAGCCGGTGGTGGGGGGGGCAGCCCAACTCCACGTAGCACGTTCAGCCGCTGGCGCAAGGCGGCCCCCCGCTCGTCCACTCCTTCGTCGCTCACCTCACCGGTCGCCTCAGGGGTGATGCCTAACTTTTGACCCAACGCGCCGATCACTGTCTCCAGCATGGTCACCTCGGCGTAGCGGCGGTCGGTGGCCGGCAGGGCGATCCAGGGGGCGTAGGGCGCATCGGTGCGCGCCACTAGGTCTTCCACGGCGGAGCGCACCCGCCGATAATGGCGCTGCTGCCAGCGGTCCTCGGAGGTGACCTGCCAGGCGGTCAGCGGGTCGGCCTCCAGTTTATCGAAGCGCTGGCGCTGCTCCTTGCGGGCGATGTGCAACCAGAACTTAACGATCACCGCGCCGTCGGCGGCCAACTGGCGCTCGAAGGCGGCAATATCCTCGCAGCGCTCTCGCCAGGCCACGTCGTCTACCTGCTTGCGCGTGCGCGCGGCCAGCACCTCGCGATACCACGAGCGGTCGAAGATGGCGATCTGGCCGTAGCTGGGCGTTTGGAGCCAGAAGCGGTGCAGCCAGGGGTACTGTGTTTCGTAGGTGCGCGGCGCGGTGATGGAGTGGACGCGCAGCCCCCGGGGATCCAGCCGGCGCATCAGCACGCCGATGGTGCCGATCTTGGAGGTGCCGGCCCACCCCTCGAAGGCGATCACCACGGGGATGCTCGTCTCCAGCAAGGCCTGCTCCATGGCATAGAGCTGTGCTTGCAGCTCAGGCAGCCGCTGGCGGTACTCGTCCTTGCCGATGCTCCGCGTGAGGTCAAGCTGGCCCAGCATACGCCTTCAGCGCCCCGGCGCTAGCACGGTTGACCACGCGGGCGCCTGCGTAAACGCGCGGGCGATCACCGCGTAGCCCGCCGTGTTGGGCTGCGCCGCCTGGGGATAGACCTTGCTGCAGTACCAGGTTAGCGTGCAGATAGAGGTCTGGGCGTCGCCGGCCGCGGCGAAAGCCTGATCAACGGCGGCCACGGTCAGGCCGTTGGCGGCGGCTCGGCGTTTGATGCCGCCATTGAGGTTGGGCACACCCTGCTGATCAATCATCGAGCCGTTGCCCACCATCGCCGGGTTATAGTAGGTGGTCGTCATAATCGGCGTGCGGGGACCGGCCGCGGCGCGCAGATGGCCGTAGAGTGTGTTCAGGCGCACCCCAAGAGCCTTCATCTTGCTGGTCACCCTGCCCAGATCAAAGATGCTGGCCCCGCGCAGTGGGGTCAGGTCGTTGCTGCCTACCGTGATCGTCACCAGTGCCACCTGAGCGCGGTGCGCCCGCAGGAACGCCTCGGCGCGGCTCATCTGCGGTGGCAGAGTGTGGGCGCTGGCACAGGCCGGTTTGGCCACCCCGGCGAAGGCTGCGGCAGTCTCGCCCACGCAGGCAAACGACACCAGAGTGAGTATGATCTTGCGCGCGTGCAGGTAGTCGCGCAGGTCGGCCGCATAACCATGAGCTGAATCGCCGTTGGGCTGGTAGCCCGCGCCGAGGTCATCACCCAGAACCAGGTAGTACCGTTGGGGCTGGGCTGTGGCGGCGCTCGGCGGAGCAGCCCAGGCTGTTGAGCCAAGCACGACCAGTAGAGTCAGCGCGGCGATGGGACCGGCCAGGCGCGGGTGGATCATCGGTGTTGCTCTCCTCGGGGTAGCCGTCGTCATGTGGGGGCTGCGTCGCTCCGCTGGTGGTGTGACCACCCACCGGGGAGCAGCAGGCGCTATCATGGTAACACGCCTGGTTCCTGCCCTGGTAGGGCGGGCTGAGATCATCGCGCCAGGCCTGCCTCCTCTGACGATGCGCGTGTGTGGCTTCAATGAGGCTGGCCCCCTTCATATGCAGTGCGCCGTGGTGGACGCTGTCCTGCCGAGGTGGAACCGCCGCTAGCGCGGCGTCCTCCAGGGTGGCCGGCGCAGCTGACCAGAGCACGGCCTACTCGTCTTCCCACGGCAGATCGCCCAGGTCGGCGGGCTCGTCGGAATCAGGGTCATCCTGGCGTGGGGGCGTCGGTCGGTTCGGCTGGGGCGTGCGGGGGCTTGATCGGTCGCGCTCACGGCTTTTCTTGATCTCGCCGGTGGGCATCACCGCGCGCAGGGCCTCCTGCAGGGTAGACACGCCGGTCAGCGTCATGCCGGGCGGCGCGTTCAGGCCGCGCAGGTTAGCCGCCGGCAGCAAGCAGCGCGTGAAGCCCAGTTTGGCCGCCTCTCCCACCCGCACGGCTACCTGGCTGACCGAGCGAACCTCGCCAGAGAGGCCCACCTCACCAAAGGCAACCATGTCGGAGGGTAGGGGCACGTCGGCAAAGCTGGAGACCACGGCTAGCGTGACACCCAAATCGGCGGCTGGCTCACCTATGCGCAGGCCGCCCACCACGTTGCAGTACACGTCGTTGTTGGCCATGGGCAGGCCCACCCGCTTGCTCAGCACGGCCAGTAGGATATACAGGCGGTTGAGATCAATACCTGTCGAGGTGCGCCGGGGCAGCGAGAACCCTGTCTGGCTGACCAGCGCTTGTAGCTCGACCAGCAGGGGCCGCGACCCCTCCAGGGTGACCACGATGGCCGAGCCGGGGTTGGCCTCGCCCCGCTCAGCCAGAAACGCCGCCGAGGGATTCTCCACGGCCAGCAGCCCGGCGTCGCGCATCTCAAAGACGCCCACTTCATTTGTGGAGCCGTAGCGGTTCTTGACGCTGCGCAGCAGCCGGTAGGCGTGGAAGCGGTCGCCCTCCAGGTATAGCACGGTGTCCACGATGTGCTCCAGCACCCGTGGTCCGGCGATGGTGCCCTCCTTGGTCACGTGGCCCACGATGAAGATAGCGATATGCGACGACTTGGCCAGGCGCATTAGACGGGCCGTGCAGTCGCGTACCTGGGCTACGGAGCCAGCAGCGGAACTCAGCTCCTCCAGGGCCATCGTCTGGATCGAGTCCACAATGACCAAGGTGGGCTGCATCTCCTCGATGGCCCCCACGATCGTCTCCAGGTCGGTCTCGGCCAGGATATACAGGTCGTCGGGGATGGGTCCGATCCGATCGGCGCGCATTTTGACCTGTTCAGCCGACTCTTCGCCGCTGATGTACAGCACCGCCCCCGTGGCCGCCATCTCAATGCAGATCTGCAGGAGCAGGGTGCTCTTGCCGATACCGGGATCACCACCCACCAGTACCAGTGAACCGGGCACGATGCCTCCGCCCAGCACGCGCCCAAACTCGGTGGTGGGCACGTGTACGCGGGCCCACCCGCTGCTGTCCACCTGGGCCAGCGGGCGCGGCGCCGGGCGGCCCAGGCGTGGTCCGCCGCCCCGCCCGTTGCCTGAGGACGCCGGGCCCACCGTCTCCACCGTCTCCACCAGTGAACCCCAGGCGTTGCAGTTGGGGCAGCGCCCGTAAGCCATGGGATAGTGGCTGCCGCACTGCTGGCAGACGTACTTTGTGCGTGTCTTAACCATGCCTGCCTATCCTATCTCGTGGTCGCGGGGTGTTGCACCGTCGGCGGGCGGCTCCAGCAGTTTCCACAGCATGCCTGACGTGTCCTTGTGATCCGCCGCTTACACCCTCAGAAAGATCGCGGCTTGGGTAGGTGCTCTGCTTCCGCGCCGGTGACCGGCTCAACGGTCACGCGCATATAGCCTGTCTCGACTTCGGGCAGCGGCTGAGCCCATGCGTCTCCTTCTAGGGTAAACAGGATAGCCTCTCGGTCCCGCTCTTCTGCTTCCTCGCGTGTGGCCGCGCCTCTGCCTATGATACCCAGTCGGGTCACGCTGAAGCCCCAGTGTTGTACGTCTGAATCAAAGTAACAGGAGACCTTGACAACCATGTATTCCTCATAATGCAGCATGGCCACCTGGAGATCAGATGGCCATGCCTGGGTCCTGTTGTCCGACAATCTGTGAACTAGTTCTTAGCCGTCGGCCTCGACCTCAGCCAGGGCAAGCTGTTGGCCTTCCTCGCGCACTTTGACGTTCAGAGTTAGCTCACCGTTGCTCACTTCGAGCTGTATAGCGTCGCCCGGATGGAACTTGCCGGTAAGCAGGCCCTCGGCCAGCGGGTCCTCGACGTAGTTCTGGATGGCCCGGCGCAGCGGACGCGCCCCGTTGGCCGCGTCGAAGCCCTTGTCCACCAGGAAGGCTTTGCCTTCATCGCTGGCCTCCAGGGTAATCTCCTGCTCTACCAGCTGGCGGCGCACCCGGTTGAGCAACAGGTCCACGATAGAACGGATCTGCTCCTGCGACAGGCTATGAAAGATGATTGAAGCGTCTATCCGGTTGAGGAACTCTGGCTTGAACGCCAGCTTCAACTCGCCTAGGATCTTCTTTTTCATCTCCTCGTGGGCACGTTCGGTGCGTTGCCGCTGGTCCTCATCGGAGCGCACCGTCTTGAACCCCAGGGCGGCCTCCTTGTTCAGCAGGGCGGCCCCGATATTGGAGGTCATGATGATGATCGTATTACGGAAGTCTACCGAACGGCCCTTGGCGTCGGTCAGGCGGCCATCCTCCAGGATCTGCAGGAGGATGTTGAACACGTCGGGGTGGGCCTTCTCGATCTCGTCCAGCAGGATCACCGCATAGGAGCGGCGGCGCACCGCTTCGGTCAGCTGGCCGCCCTCCTCGTAGCCGATGTATCCAGGAGGGGCGCCGGTCAGGCGGGCCACGGCGTGGCGCTCCATGAACTCCGACATATCAATCTTGATCATGGCCTCTTCGCTGCCGAACATAAACTCAGCGAGCGCCTTGGCCAGTTCCGTCTTGCCCACACCAGTAGGGCCCAGGAAGATAAAGGAGCCAATTGGCCGTTTGGGGTCCTTCAAGCCGGTGCGGGCGCGGCGCACCGCGCGGGAGATCGTGGAGATAGCCTCCTGCTGGCCAACCACCCGGTTGTGCAAGGCCACTTCCATCTCCAGCAGGCGCACGGTCTCCTCCTGGGCGATGCGCATCACCGGGATGCCCGTCTGCATGGCTACGACTTCGGCGATGTCTTCCTCACCGACAACCAGTTCCGGCTGCCGATCCTTGTTCTGCCAATCCGACTCCAGGTTTGTAATGCGGTCGCGCAGGCGTAGCTCACGGTCGCGCAGCTCGGCAGCCAACTCGTACTGCTGCTGCTGGATGGCCGACTCTTTCTCGCTTTGCACGGTGTCCAGGTTCTGCAGCGCCTCTTTGAGCGAGAAAGGGGCGCCGGAGCGCTGCAGGCGCACACGGGCCGAGGCCTCGTCCATCAGGTCAATCGCCTTATCGGGCATGAAGCGCTCGGTCAGGTAGCGGTCAGCCAGATTCGCCGCGGCAGCCAGAGCCTCGTCGCTGATCTTGAGGCGGTGGTGCTCCTCATAGCGCTGGCGCAGGCCATGCAGGATGCGGATCGTCTCCTCGACGGTGCTCTCGGGCACCTGCACCGTCTGAAAGCGGCGCTCCAAAGCCGCGTCACGCTCGATGTACTTGCGGTACTCATCCAGCGTGGTCGCGCCGATGCACTGTAGCTCACCGCGGGACAGGGCTGGCTTGAGGATGTTGGCCGCGTCCACGGCCCCCTCGGCAGCCCCGGCCCCGACGATAGTATGCAACTCGTCAATAAACAGCACGCAGTCGCCAGCGGTCTTGATCTCCTCAATGATCTTCTTGAGGCGCTCCTCGAACTCACCGCGGTACTTTGTGCCAGCCACCAGCGACCCGATATCCAGGGTCAACAGCCGCTTGTTCAGCAGCGTCTCGGGCACCTCGCCAGCGGCCATACGTTGGGCCAGACCCTCCACGATAGCCGTCTTGCCCACGCCCGGCTCACCGATCAGCGCGGCGTTATTCTTGAGGCGGCGGCTGAGGATCTGGATCACCCGCTCAATCTCGTTGGCCCGTCCAATAATCGGGTCAATCTTCCCCGCGCGGGCCAGCGCGGTTAGGTCAATGCCCAGTTGATCAATTGTCGGCGTCTTGGATCCGTGCTTTGCCTCGTGGTGCGGGTTGTTTGAGCTCTGGCTGAGCACCTGAATTGTCTGGGTACGCACCTTCTCCAGGTTGACGCCCAGGCTCTCCAGCACTCCAGCGGCGATACCCTCACCCTCGCGCACCAGGCCCAGCAGCAGGTGCTCGGTGCCGATATAGTGGTGGCCTAGCCGACGCGCCTCGTCCACGGCCAGTTCGATCACCTTCTTGGCTCGAGGGGTCAGGCCGATCTCGCCCACGATCATCCGATCACCGCGGCCAATGATAAACTCCACAGCACTGCGTACCCGGTTCAGCTCCACGCCCAGGTTAGCCAGCACCCGCGCCGCCACGCCATCGCCCTCACGGACCAGGCCCAGCAGCAGGTGCTCAGTGCCGATGTAGTTGTGGTTGAAGCGCGTGGCTTCTTCCTGCGCCAGAGTCAGCACCTTGCGTGCGCGCTCGGTGAACTTGTCGAATCTGTCGTTCTGCATTGTATTATGCTCTTTCTTTGCTGTAGCCGGCGGACAGATCAGTTAGATCACGAGATCGCCTGTGAACGGTGCTACCCTCGGGCGTTGCGCCCCGAGGCCCTGAAAGGCGATCGGGGCGCCAGAAACCCAGCAGTGATGTCCACCAGGCGTCTGGCTCCGCGGTTCGTGCAGCGACCTTACTCGTTGCCGGCAGAGCTTCCTACTGATAGTGTAGCGCCGTCCGCGCTTCCCGTCTCAGTAGGCGTCTCGGCATGTTGTTCGGCGGTGGGCACGTTTTGCACAGTGTCCACAGCTTCGGCGGGTGTTTCTGGCGCGGAGGCGGGCGCGGACTGAGCAGGGGCCGTCTCTGACGCGGTTGAGGTGTCCTCGCGAACGACCGGGGTGGGCGCCGGTAGGCCGTCCATTCCGTCGCCCTCATCACCGAACGAATACTCCGACTGGGTGCCTGGGGCGTCGGGGTGCTCGACCTGGCGTAGGCTGAGGCCCAGCCGACGCCGCTGGCTGTTGATGTTGATCACGCGCAGGGCCACCCGGTCGCCCTCATTGACGGCGTCCTTGGCGTTCTCGATCGGCGCCTCGGTTAGCTCGGACAGGTGGATCAGCCCCTCAATGCCATCATCTATCTTGGCGAAGGCCCCAAACTTGGCCAGCTTTGTGATTGTGCCGTCCACAAGCTGCCCAACCTGATAGCGTTGCTCCACCAGGCTCCACGGATCAGGTAGCGCCTTCTTCAGCGAGAGAGCGATCTTCTTGGTCTGTGGGTCAATGCTCAGCACCGCCACGTCCACCTCATCGCCCACCTTGAGCACCTCGCTGGGGTGGTTGACCCGGCTGTACGACAGCTGCGAGATATGCACCAGGCCATCGGCGCCGCCGAGGTCCACAAAAGCGCCGAAGCTGCACAGGCTGGTCACCCGGCCACGGCGCACTTGGCCTGGCTCCAACTCGTTGAGCAGGTCGTCCTTGCGCGTGGCTCGCAGCGCCTGCAGGGCCTGCCGCTCGGACAGGATCAGCCGGTTACGGCTGCGGTTCAGCTCGATGATCTTCAGGGGCAGCCGCCGGCCCTTCATGGCCGCCAGGCGCTCAGTCACCTCGGAGCTTTCGCCCTCGGCGCCCTTGGTCAGCCCACGTAGTTCGGGGATCTGCGAGATCGGCACAAAGCCACGCACGCCAAGGTCCACGATCAGGCCACCCTTGTTGAAGTCAATCACCTCGGCCTCGACCGTCTGGTCGGCGTTCATCAGCTCCTCAGCCCGCCGCCACGATTGCTCCATGCGCGCCCGCCGCAGCGAGAGGACAGCGTGGCCCTCCTGGCTCTCCGGCTGCATCACATAAACAAGCAGCTGGTCGCCTACCGAAATGCGCGGTGTCGGCTCACCGGTGGCGGCCAACTCACGGGTGGAGATTACGCCCTCGGACTTCATACCGATATCCACCAGCACTTCGTCCTGATCCACCCGAGCGACGATGCCTTCTAGCACGTCACCACGGTTGAGCTCACGAATCGAGTTGCCGGGCCTGTTGAGCAGAGACTCCATGGTCTCCTCGCCCTCGTCTTCCTCCTCAACAGGAGGCGTTGCCAAGGAGGCAGCCGGCGCGCTGACCGGTGCGCTCGGCGGCGCCATCGGCTGCGCGGTGGGGTAAGCTGGAGTATCCAGGGTCAGAGTCTGCTGTACACCGGCCTCTTCAACCGGCACACCGGTTGAGCCCGCGTGCAGAGCGGTCGGCTCGTCATTCACCACTTCGGGCGTGGTAAGTAGAGGTGCATCCATAGTCCCATCTTGCAAGGACGTCGGGCCCGTCAGAGTGCTGATCGTGCTGTCCTGCTGTTCTTCCACAACTAGTCTCCTCTTGTTGCAGAAGGATCGTCGGCGTTAGGACACCCTCTGACAACGATTTGCAGGCTAGAAGCGAGGAGGCGGCGACACTCGATCAGCAGACCTCTACCGCCGACGCCGTGGCGCCGCGCAAAGCTCAAGCGGACGAACAAGGGGCGACTACCCCACTCTGACTTCTGCCTAACCAGTATAGCAGCCACCCTTTCAAATCGCAAAGCAGCGGCCCTTCGCACCTGTCCCTGCGGCAATGGAGTTAGCTGAGAGTGGCGCGGCGTCCGGGGCGAACCCGTGCTGTGATCCTGCTACTGGGCGAACACCTGGAAGATGCGCTGTCCCGTAGGCGCCAGCCGCGAGACCGTACACCGGGGTATCGCCCTCAGTGAAGCGGTGATGCGGTATCATGGACATGACCGAGCGTTGCTGAGTACCGTGGTCAACCGCGGTTCGGCTGACCTGGCTTCCTGGGTTGTAGGGCTGTCCCTTGTGGGCGCCCAAACTGCCCTGGTATTGGTAAATGATTGTAGGGGCGCCCTGGCGGGTTGTAGAGCGGCCCGGTCACTCTCTGGTAAGCCGCACACGCGGAACGAGCCTTGGGGCACCTACCGAGGCCGGACGGACCCCACGGTGGACGAGGAAACCAGAACAGGAGCACGGCGATACCATGTCACATGCCACGCCTAGGAGAGCTCAAGGGACGCCGCAACCACGTGCGGGGCGCCACGCCTTTCTGCGCGACCTGGCCACGGCGGGCGCCGGTCTGGCCGCCGTTATGGGTCTGAGCAGCCTGGGCCTACCCGATGTGCCTGGAGCGGCGGCTGCCGGCCTCACCGCCGGCGACCGCGCTATGCTGGACGCCGCACAGCTTGCTGAGGCCCTGGCCGTGACCACCTATGCCCATATAATCACCCATGCCCCCTTGTTTGGCCGTCTGTTTCCGCAGGATCAGGCCTACCTCCAGGCCGCCCACCAGCAGGAGATGGCTCACTATGCGCTCCTACATAGTCTGACCGGCGCTGTGCCTCCCGCGACTACCTTCTTCTATCCCAGGGGCATGTTCACCACGGCCCAGACCACCCTCAATACGCTGCTTACCCTCGAAGAGGCCTTTATCGCCGCCTACCTGGTGGGGGTGCGCACGCTATCCACTCCTGATCTGCGTGAGGCCGCCGCGCGTATTATGGGTGTGGAGAGCGATCATCGCACGATGGCGCGAGTCCTGGCTCCCGGCATAGACCCAGCTGACGGAGGACCCCTGAGAAGCCTCACCGGCATTATGAGGGTGGCTGAACCGGTAGATCCGGCTAACAACAACGCTTTCGAGCGCACTGTGAGGTGGACGACCAGAGACCACGTCCTGGCTGCGTTGCGCCCCTTTATGGCCAGAACGGCGGCCGTCCGGGCCGGTTTTGACTCAACCCGACCCTATGCTTTTGTCCCCTTTGTGCCGACCTTGAGCACATCTCTGGGGGCTTACTAATCGCTCATCCAATCACCGGCAGGTAACCCGGCTCACATACACCATCAGGCTGGCTCAGCACTGGCGTCCGCGTCGCTGATCTGTCCTGAGCGGGAGCCGTCAGGGACTGGCAGACAGGAGACATCACGATAATGGCAGGTCAGCAGGCTGGAGAAAGAGGGCTGGTGGACGAGCAGCGGCATGCCGATGATCTGCTGGCGGCCTATCTCCTCGGGTCCGTCACGTCCTCCGAGCGAGCACTGGTCGAGGCACATCTGGCCACCTGCGCGACGTGCCAGAGCCGCGCTGTCGAGCTGCGCGAGGCGGTGGCCCGGTTGCCCCTGCTCGCTGGTGACGTGGCCCCCTCTCCTGCTCTCAAGGCGCGCCTGATGGCTGTGGTGCGGGCTGATGCCGCGGCCAATGGGGAGGCCGTTCCCCTGTTGCCCATTGTGCCCAGCGCGCGGGAGCGCCGGCCGCGGCCAGCCGAACGTCGCCCCTGGGTGTGGCTGGCCTCAGCTGACCGCCGCGCATGGTGGCGTCCGCGTCTTGGATCACCAGCGCTGGCCATGGCCGCGCTCCTGACGCTCCTGGTGGTCAGCGTGACCTTGTGGCGGCTCTCCGGCGAGGGTCAGCCCAGGCCAACCGTCACCTATGCCATGGCTGGCACGCCCACGCAGCCATCCATTACCGGCTCACTCGCCTACTATGGGGCCGAGGCCCGCCTGCAACTCGATCTACGGGGCCTGAGGCCGCTGCCTGCCTCTCAGATGTACGAATTGTGGCTGATCCGGGGCCACTACCGCGTCGTCAAAGCCGTAGGCGCCTTCCGGGTGGGGTCCGATGGCGCGGGCCACCTCAGCGTGCTCGGCGATACGACATCCCACTACACGATGGCCTGCCTCACCGTGGAGGCCGCGCCGGGCCCGGCGCGGCCGACCCTGCCCCTCGTCGCCATAGCCGCACTCACGCATTGATCGTGCGGTGAATGACGGGGTTCCGCACGTGCTAGACGACTGGCCGGGAGTTTAGCCGTCGAGGTTGGTGAAGCGGAGGTCCAGGTGCGGCGCCCTGGCGAGAAAGTGGCGCAGCAGACGAACGGTGGCGTCGAGGTCGGCGGCGTCGAGCACCTCGACGGGGCTGTGCGTATAGCGGGTGCCCAGGGAGAGCGCGCCAGTGGGCATACCTGGGCTGCCGAACTGCAGGGCGCCGGCGTCGGTGCCGATGCCGGGCAGGAACTCGTATTGAACGGCGACGCCGGCGGCGGCGGACGCCTCCTCCAGCCCCTGGCGCAGAGAGGGGTGAGCGATCAAGCTGGCGTCGAGTACCTTGATCGCTGGCCCGGCGCCAAGGCGCAGATGAGTGCTATGTATCTCGGGTGTATCATCCAGGGCGGTGGTATCAATGGCCAGGCCGAGATCGCCCTGCTGGCCGCGCATGGCGGCCTGAGCGCCGCGCAGGCCAACCTCCTCCTGGACGGTGAACAGGACCACCAGGGTGAGGTCCAGTGGCTGGTCGCGCAGTTCGTCCAGCAGGGCCAGCAGGATAGCGCAGCCGGCCCGGTCGTCCAGCGCGTGGGCGGTATAGCGGCCGCTGCCGTGACCCAACTCCACCAGTTCGCCCACGAAGCCAGCGGGGTCGCCCGGTCGAACGCCCATCTCAAAAGCATGAATATCCGACCGGGCGCCGATGTCAATATATTGTTCGGTGTGAGGGGGCACAGTGGTGCGGTCCACGTCGCGCAGCAGGTGGGCGCTCCGGACACCGATAACACCCAGGGCACGGCCGCGGGCGGTGCGCACCCAGACGCGCTGACCCAATAGGACGCGGTTGTCCGTGCCACCGACTTTCTCGAAGCGCAGAAACCCGGCGGCGTCCACGGAGCGCACGCGGAAGCCGATCTCATCCATGTGCGCGGCCAGGATGCAGCGGCGTGCCCCTGCTCGTGCGGACGTCCTCACGGCGATGAGGTTGCCGAAGGGGTCTAGCTCAATGGTGTCAACGAGAGGCCGCACGCGTCTGGCGATGGCCCGCACGACGTCTTCTTCGGCCCCACTGGGTCCGCTCAGATGCACCAGATCGCGCAGGTACTCCAGCGCCGACGTTGCCATCTCTCCTCCTCTCGCTCCCGGCGCGCCAGCGCCACCTTGTGGTGATAGTCTCATGATAGAGCGCGTGGTCAGTGGTCACCGGCAGGGGCGTGCTGTGCTGACGCGTCGGCGACGGGCGGCAGCGGCGCTGAGGCGGCGCGGCGCAGCCCCAGGGCGGCAAGCAATGTGGAGGCGGTCCATGGGGTAGTAAGCTCCCAGCGGCATGCGTCCAGATCAAGGGATAGATCAAGCACGGTCACGATGGTCATCAGGCGCTGGTTGAGGGCGATCCGCTCCCTATAGGTCCCCAGCAGGCTGGCCTGACGCGGTGGGAGCGTGTCAGGCGTCGCGGCGAGTGCGGTGATGGTCCCATGCTGGGTGAGCAAGGTGGCGGCGGTGCGCGGGCCGATGCCGGGCACACCGGGTATCTTGTCGGAGGCGTCGCCGACAAGGGCTTTATAATCAACGAACTGGTCGGGTCGCACCCCGAAGCGCTGCTGGACTGTTGTGGGGGTATAGACCTCGCCGTCCTGCCCACGGGGCATAAACACCTCCACCAGGGGGTTGACCAACTGCAAGAGGTCGCGGTCGCCGGAAACGATGGTGGTGGGCAGGCCAGCGCCGGCGGCGCGGGTAGCCAGCGTGCCCAGGGCGTCGTCGGCCTCATAACCGGGCACGCTGACGTGGCGGACGCCCAGATAATCGAGAACTTGCTCAACCTGAGCGACCTGGGCATCAAAGTTGGCGATCTCCTCAGGTGTACCGGTGGGACGGCCGGTGCGATAGCCGGGGAAGAGGGCGTGCCGAAACGGTGGCTCGGGTGGGTCGAGCGCGACGCAGACATGGCTGGGGCCAAAGCGACGCGCCAGCTTGAGCAAGGCGCCGACAAAACCATAGACACCCTGGATCGGCGCGCCATCCACGCCGACGATGCTCCGGGGCAGCGCGTTATAGGTGCGATGGAAGAGGTGGTGTCCATCTAGTAGCAGCAGGCGTTCAGCAGGCATCATACCCTTACCATAGCATAATCATCGGGCGGCAGCGGTCAGGAAGGAGCGACCGCGGGGTCGTCCGGCGGCTCTGCTACCATCGCCCGCAGCTCTGCCTCGCTCACGCTCGGCACGCCCTGCTTGGCGGCGGCTTTCACCTTGCCAGCGCCCGGTTTGGCCCCCGTCACCAGATAGGAGGTGTGGCTGCTCACGCTGCTGGATACGGCCCCGCCGTGTGCCCGAATCCAATCCTCTACGTCTTCACGGCTGCCCATCTCCAGCGCTCCGGTCACCACGAACGTCCCGCCTGCCAGCGGCCCCGCGGTGCCCCGCGGCGGCGCGTCGGCCTCTACGCGCAGTCCCACCGTCTCCAACTCCTCCAGCCAGGCCGCATTCTCAGTCAGGAAGGTCCCTACGGAGGCCGCTGTGGCCGCGCCGATGCCGTACAGGGCCAGTAGGTCGGCTTGTAGGGTGTTCCCCCGCCCACGCGCCAGCAGATCGGCCAGGCTGAAATGGGCGGCGATGGTGCGGCACTCCGGGTAGCCCACGCCGGGCATGCCCAGCGCATGCAACACAGTTCCATAGGGTTTGGCCCGCGAGGCGGCGATCGCGGCGGCCAGCTTGACCGCCCGCGTCGAGCCGTAGAGTTGGCCGTTGGCCAGCGGCACGGCGGCTAACTGCTCAGCGGAGAGACGGTAAAGGTCGGCTGGGGAGCGTACCAGGGCACCGCTGACCAGCGCCTCGATCAGCTCCCGGCCCAGCCCTTCGATGTCCATGTTGTCGCGGGCGGCGAAGTGGTCGAGGCCCCGCCGCAGCTTTGGTGGACAGGCGGCGTTGTGGCACTCCACCACTTTGCCGTTGCGCCAGATCAGCGCGGCCCCACAGCTCGGGCAGGTCTCGGGGATGGGCAGAGCCTCATCGCGCTGCTGCCCGACAGCCAGGCGCAGCACCTTGGGGATGACATCGCCCGCCCGGGTGACCACGATGCGCGTGCCCACGGCGGCGCCCAGCGCGCGGTAAAATGCGGCGTGGTGGGCGGTATAGTGGGTGACCTGCGCACCGTCCATATCCACCGGGTCGGCGATCAACACCGGCGTCACCGCGCCCACGCGTCCGACCTGCCACTGCACGCCGCGCACGGTCGTCTCATACTCGGCGCCCAACCGCTTGTAGGCGATGGCCCAGCGAGGCGTCTTCTCGGTGGCCCCAAGACGACGCTGCCAGGCGCGGTTGGCCACCTTGAGCACCACGCCGTCTACGGCGAAGTCGGCCCCGGCGATGGTCTCATGCAGGTCGGCGATGGCCCGGCCCGTCTCGGTCGTTGGGGCCTCCAGAGTCTCGTCGGCCGCGGGGCCCTCAGTGGCCACGCGGTACTCGGGGACCACAAAGTCCCATTGGGCTAGCTGGGTATACACGGCTGGCTGCGAGGGCAGGGCCTCTTCCATGCCGTCACCCTCAATGGCGTAGGCCAGGAAGGTGACGCCGTGGGCGCGCGCGCGGTTGCCCACATCGGCCGTGCTACTCTTGCGGCGCAGGTCGCCTGCCGCCGTGTTGCGCGCCGTGGCTACATCCTCGCCGGCGGCCTGGAGGGCGGCGAAGCGGCCCAGCGGCAGGTACGCCTCGCCGCGCACGTAGACGGCCGTCCCTGTCTCGGTGATGCGCTCGGGCACGCCCTCAAGGCCGCGCACATTGTGGGTTACATCCTCGCCGACTCGTCCGTTGCCCCGAGTCAGCGCGCGAACCAACTGGCCGCCGGTGTACTGCAGGACCAGGGTCAGGCCGTCTATCTTGGGCTCGATGCACAGGGCCAAATCGTCGGGAGCATCGTCGCGGCCCAGGGCGCGCACCGCGGCGACCTTGAACTCGCGCACCTCGGCCACTGTATAGGCTTTCTGCAGGGAGAGGGTAGGGTAGGCGTGGGGGATGGCGACCAACGCGCCACTGACCTCGCCCAGCGCCTGATGCGTCTGGCCGGTAGGCTGGCGGGCCAACTCGCTCAGGCGGTCGTAGGAGCCATCGTCGAGCAGCGGGTGATCCTCCTCGTAGTAAGCGCTATCTGCCTGGGTCAGCAGCGTGTCTATCTCCACGGGGTCCGCCGGCGCCCCGGCCAGGATCGCTTGCACGCGTGCCGCCACGGCCGTGGTCGCGTCACTCATCGTCCCTGCTTTCCTCCTTCAGTCGCTGTGGGGTGTTGGCCCCCACCCAGTGTACGGGCTATCCGGGGGCCACGCTCCCTGTTAATCCACAGGGGCCAGCCACAGCGGAAGTCGCTGGCGATGTCCACAGGAACCACGAGGACTACGAGGATAGAGGAGGTCTGAAGCTGCCCGCCTATAGGGGCACTCCGATCCGCGAGAAGAACGACGGCGCCAGGTTGGCGTGTGCTGCCCGCTTGCAGGGCACTCCCGTGTCCAGGGTGGATCAGGCGCGGGGGACGCCCCTACCCTTGGGAACCGTGCGCCGCGGTGTGCTGGAGGCGGGCGGCCCACGGCGATAGGGGCCTGGCGCGCCAGGCCCCTATCGCCCAGAACTAGGGTAGCCAGCCGCGCTGAATGAGGTCCTGCTTGCCCACCAGGCCCAGCAGGACGCTGTAGCGGGTGCCGGAGAGCTCAGGATGATACTCCAGACGACCTCGCTCAAACCATTGTAGGCGGTACTTCCGGTGTGTGCCGTCGCCGTTTGTCTCCTTGACCACTTGGGAGATGGGCGCGCCGAGCAAGACGGCCCCGTTGTGGGCCTTCCAGTAATCCAGGAACGGCCCGGAAATGCCGTGGCCCGTCGCGCTGAAGTACAGCTTTGTCGCCGTGGAGGTGAAGGCTGGCGCGGCGGGGTAGGAGCTGTCGGCGCTCAGCGTACGGCCCAGGGGCGCCGTGGCCACGCGGCCGCCGATCATGTTGAGCGCGAAGCGCTCGGTGTACTGCACCAGGTGTCCATTCTCCATGAACGGCTCGGTGCGGGGGTAGCCAAAGGTGGCCAGGCCGCCATACCTGGTGTAGAAGGTCAGGAACGCCCCGCTCATCGTGTGGCCCGTCTGGGCAAAGTACCGAGCGCCTGTCCCCAGCGCGCCCGAGGCTACGGGGGCCGTTGGCCTGGGCCGCTCCACCAGCACCGGCGATGAGTAGACAGGGCCGCTCGTGCCGGTGGCCCACAGCTCTCCGCCCGTGCGGGCGTCCAGCGCATACACCTTGCCATCCAGCGACCCCACATAGAGGGTTCCCCGGATCACGGCGGGCGTGGACCATACGGCGCTGCCCGTATCATAGGACCATACTTTGAGCCCGGTACGCGCGTCCAGGGCGTAGATATTGTGATCCAGCGACCCCACATAAACATCGGTTCCGGCCACCACGGGCGATGAGAGGAGCCAGTTGCCCGTGGCATAGCTCCACAGCCGGGCGCCTGTCGTCGCCGAGAGGGCGTAGAGGCTGCCATCGTCCGACCCCACGTAGACGATCGCCCCCACCACCGTCGGGCGGGCCTCCACGGCGGCGCCTGTGATATAGCTCCACACCTGTGTTCCGCTACGCGCGTCCAGGGCGTAGAGGTGGCCGTCGTCTGACCCGATGTAGACCACGCCGTTGGTCACCACGGGCGACGACGACACCGCCGCACCCGTGGTCACGCTCCACAACGCCCGGCCATCGCGGGCGGCGAGGGCGCGCACCGTACCATCGCCCGAGCCGATGTAGACAACACCCCCCACCACGGCCGGTGAGGAGATCACCTTGCCACCGGTGACCACGCTCCACAGCTGTGTTCCATTGCGGGCGTCCAGGGCATACAGGCGACCGTGAGCCTACATAGACCGTGCCGCTGACCACTGTCGGGGCTGACCAGACCCAGCCGCCCGTGGCAAACCGCCACAGCGCCGCGCCGCTCCGCGCGGCGAGCGCGGAGAGCGACTTGCCGGCCGAGCCAGCGTAGACCACCCCGGCGTCCACCGTGGGGGCCGCCCACACCGCACCGCCCGTGCCCGTGTGCCAGAGCTGCCCCCCTGTGTGCCCGTCAAGGGCGTAGACGTTGCCATCGCCCGACCCTACGTAGACCGTCTCATCATACATGCCGCTGAGGGCCCGCGGCGGCGCGCTCTGCCGCGTCCGCGCCGCCGCGCCTGGGGCCAGCAGAGTGAGCAGGCACACGCAGCACAACCACACCCTGGTCCCGCCGCGCACTCCCGGCGAGAGGCCCCATTTCTGGCCCGTGCCCACCCTGTTACCACATCGTTCAATCATGCCCATTTCCTTTTCTAGCCCGCTCTCTGTCCGACCCAGGCTCTTGCCGCCTCATCCCTCACTGAATCCAGCCGCGGCGCTGCAGATCCTCTTTACCCATCGCGCCGATCTCCACGGGGCCGCCGCCCACGGGCGCCTGCAGCCGTCCTTGCTCGAACCATTGCACCTCGTAGACGCGGCCGGTGCCGTCGGGCAGGGTCTCCTGGGCTGGCTCTGAGATGGGTAGGCCCAACAAGAATGCCCCGCGCTGTGCCCGCCAATAGGTCAGGAACCGGCCCTGCAGGCTATGTTTGGTGCGGGTAAAGTAGACCGCGTCGCGCGTGCCCACCAGCGGGGCCAACGGCGGGACGTCACGTCCCTTGGTCACGGCAGACCCTAGCGGCGCGATTACCACGCCGGCGCTGGTCAACTCCAGCCGGAACCGGTCGGTGTATTGCACCGAGCGTCCCTTCTCCACAAAGGCTTCCGTGCGTGGGTAGCCCAGGACGGCAGCCCCACCGTTGCTCTGCCAGAAGTCAAGGAAGGCTCCGCTCAGGTTGTGGGCCGTCTGCTTGAAGTAGCGCGCGCCGCAGCAACCGGGCCGCGCCGGCGCGGCCGGGGTACGTACCTTGACCTCGGCGACCGTGCGCACCGCCGCTACCTGCACCACGGCCTCACCCTGCGTGTGGAAGCTCCACAGCAGCTGCCCACTACGCGCGTCCAGGGCGTCAACCGACCCAGTGCCCAGCCCCGACGCGGCGTAGACGACCCCAGCGACCACGTGGGGTGTAGACGACCCCAGCGACCACGTGGGGTGAGGTATGCACGGGAGCCAGCCAGCGCGTAGAAGGTCCACGCCGGTTTACCCGTGCGCGCGTCCAGGGCATACACGCCATTGTCGGCGGAGCCCGCATAGACTACACCGTCCACTACCACGGGCGCCGAGATGATCCGGTTCTTGGTCTGGGCGGTCCACAGCTTCGCGCCGGTGCGCGCGTCCAGCCCATAAACAGCGCCATCAGCCGAGCCGACATACACCGCGCCGTCCGCCACCACAGGCGTGGCGCGCACCGCCGCGCCCGTGCCGAACGCCCACAGCTTGGCCCCACCGGCCGTGGCCACGGCGGTGACGTGGCCGTCCGCCGTGCCCACGTACACCACCCCACCGACTACGGTGGGCGCGGCGAACACCGCTCCGCCTAGGGCGGTGTTCCATAGCGCCTCGCCGGTGCGCGCATCCAGCGCATACAGATGGTGGTCATATGAGCCCACGTAGACCGTGTCGCCGGCGACGACTGGGGCCGCGCGGACCGCGCCCTTGGTCTGGAACACCCATAGCTGGTCGCCGGTGCGCGCGTCCAGCGCATACACAGAGTGGTCGTCCGAGGTGACATAGGCGACGCCGCGTACGATGGCCGGCGTGGCGCGCACCGCGCCTCCCGCGCGAAAGGTCCACCGCTCAGCGCCGCCCCGGGCATCCAACCCGGTGACCACCCCGTTCAGCGTGCCGGCATAGACGATGCCGTCCACCACGGCCGGGGCGGCCACGATAGGGCCGCCCAGATCGGCTGACCACGCCTGGTTGCCCGTGCGCGCGTCCAGCGCGTAGACACGGTGATCCAGCGACGCTACATACACCAGGCTGCCAGCTACAACGGGTGGCGCCCACACGCCGTCGGACGTAGCAAACCCCCACACGCGGCGGCCGGTGCGCGCGTCCAGCGCGTAAACGTTGCGGTTGGCCGAGGCTACAAAGGCCATCAGCGCCACCCCACCGGCCACCGGACCCGCGTCGGCGGCCCCGGCAGTGGCGGGTTTGCCTTCTCCGCCGGCCGCCCCGCCCAGGACTATCACCAGCAATAGGGCCAATCGCCCTGCCCATGCCGCGCCACTCCGGCTATATCGGCGGCGTCCTTCCTCGCGTCTGCTCATGCTCGCTCCTCTCTCTGCCGGCCACCGTCGCCCTTGCTATCGATCACTGTCGCCTCGTCCTTTTCATCAATCCAGAGGCGTCCCATGCCCTTACGTATCCTGGGCCTGTCGTCGCTCACGGTAGCCAGCCACGCCGCGTCAGCAGCTCACGGCCCAGCGACGCCACGACCACTCCTCGAGCGGGAACGATCTCCAGACGGCCGCGCTCAAACCATTGGGTGGCGCGTAGCGCGCCCGTAGGGGCGCCGCGCTCCTGGGTCACCTCGGAGATGGGCGCGCCCAGCAACAGCGCGCCATGCTGGGTACGCCAATAGGTCAGGAAGGCTCCTGAGAGGCTATGGCGCGTCGCCACGACGTACAGGCGATCAGGCGTAGAGGGACGGGCTGGCAGGGGTGCAAAGAGGCGCGTGAGGCTGAGTAGACGCCCCAGAGGCCCCGTGGTCACTGTCCCGTTGATCACCTCCAGCCGAAACCGCTCGGTATATTGCACCCGGGCGCCGTTCTCCGTGAGCGCCTCGCTGAGCGGGTAGCCGAAGGTAGCCAGGCCGCCATAGCGCCGCCAGAAACTCAGAAACGGCTCGCCCAGGGTGTGGCCTGTCTGCCGGAAGTAGGGCGCGTCGCCGCCCGGAGGCAGCGCCTGGTCGGCCGCCGTGGGCGGGCGCCGCTGGCGCTGCAGGGCTAGACGCACCTGCCGGGCCTGCCGGTCCACGGCCGGCGAGGCGTAGACAGCGCCGCCAGTGGGCGTCGCCCAGAGTTGGTCGCCGGTACGCAGGGAGAGCGCATAGAGGGTCTGGTCGCTTGAACCAGCGTAGATTGTGCCGCCTACCACCGCGGGCGACGCCTCCACCGCGCCGCCGGTGGGGAAAGTCCACAGCCGCTGACCATTGCGCTCGTCCAGAGCATACAGGTTGGCGTCGTCGGAGCCCACCAGTACGACACCCGCGGCCACGACTGGGGAGGAGCGCACCGCTCCGCCGGTGGAGTAGCTCCACAGCTGCGCCCCCGTGCGGGCGTCCACGGCGTACACGTTGTCGTCGTCGGCGCCCACGTACAGCACGCTACCCACCACGCGGGGCGCGGATAGCACGGGGCCGCCGGTGACAAAGCTCCACAGGCGGTGGCCGTCGCGGGCGTCCAGCGCGTAGACGCTGCCATCACCAGAGCCCAGATAGAGCGTGTCGCCTACCAGGGCCGGCGCCGAGGCCCCGCCGCCCATGTGGCTGCGCCATAGCGGGTCGCCGGTGCGCGTATCCAGCGCGGAGACATTGCCATCGTCCGTGACTACATAGAGCACGCCGCCTCCCACGGCCGGCGGCACATTAATCGCGCCGCTCAGGCCCACCGCCCATAGTCGCGCGCCGCTCACCGCGTCCAGCGCGTAGAGAGCGTTGCTGGCACAGGGCGCGTAGACCACGCCATCGGCCACGGTGACGCCCCCCAGGTAGGGCAGGCGGGGAGCGCCGCACCCGCTCATCGGGAACGTCCATAGGCGGTCGCCGCTGATCGTGTCCAGGGCGTAGACGCCGCCATACGTCTGGGCATAGAGGGTCATCCCCACCACCAGCAGCCCTCCCTGCACCGGGCTATCGGTGGTCACATGCCATAGCCTCTGTCCGCCGCGTCCATCCAGCGCGTCGAGCGTGTTGTTGGCCGAGCCAACGTACACCACATCCACTAACGCCGTGGCCGCCGCGTGGACCGCCGTGCTCGGTGATCGCCCAGGCGCGGCCAGGCTCCCTACCAGCAGAAGCGCCCATGCCACGCGCCAGGCCTGTCTAGCTACTCCCGCCCAGTTCGCTCTGATCATGCAAACCTCCTCCACGCCCATCGCTGTCATCGCGTCATCGGTACCCGTCCCCAGTATCCCATCGGCCCGACGAGGGGACTACGAGCAAGCCACGCAGTTGGCCCACGCAAATGGGCGGTGTGGTAGAACAGCCGGGAGGCCCCTACTTGGCCCGTCGCGCCATGACCCTCTCCACCCCCGACCTATCCAGAGAGGTAGTCGCTTGGTTAGGCCCCCTTTGACTACGTGAGTAAGTACAGGGTATAACCGGGGGAGAGGTTGATAGGCCCATATAGGGTGGGGATCGCCTGGCGCGGCCAGGTACACGCGGGATCACTTTTTTGTCTACTGGGAGGCAGGCCGCGTAGTAGCAGCGCATGGACCTGGCGCCGTGCCCACCGCCAATGATGTAGGGAGTAAGCAGCGATGCAGTATAGCAAGGTAGTCGCGCCGTCCCAGGGGAGCCGGATCGAGTATCAGGGCGGCCAGCCGGTCACGCCGGACCAGCCGATCATCCCCTTTGTGCGCGGTGATGGCACCGGGCCGGACATCTGGGCGGCCACCCAGCCGGTGCTGGATGCGGCGGTGCGCGTGTCCTACGGTGGCCGGCGGGCCATCCAATGGATGGAGGTGTATGCCGGTGACAAGGCCCAGGAGTTGTACGGCGAATACCTGCCCCGTGAGACACTCGACGTGCTGCGCCACTTCGCCGTGGCGATCAAAGGTCCGCTAACCACCCCCGTGGGCGGCGGCATCCGCAGCCTGAACGTGGCGCTGCGCCAGGAGTTCGACCTCTATGCCTGTATCCGGCCGGTACGCTACTTTGAAGGGGTGCCCAGCCCGGTCAAAGAGCCCCAAAACGTGGATATCGTGATCTTCCGTGAGAACACGGAGGATGTCTACGCCGGCCTGGAGTGGCCCGCGGGCAGCCCCGAGGCGGAGAAACTGCGTGTCTTTCTGCATGACGAATTGGGCAAGACAGTGCGGCCCGACGCTGGACTGGGCATCAAGCCTATATCCAAGATGGGCAGCCAGCGCCTGGTGCGCCGGGCCATCCAGTATGCTCTGGATCACGGGCGCGACAGCGTGACCATCGTCCACAAGGGCAACATCATGAAGTTCACCGAGGGCGCCTTCCGCGACTGGGGCTATGAGTTGGCCCGTGAGGAGTTTGGCGACCGCACGATCAGCGAGGATGAGGTGTATAGCCAGCATGGCGGCGCCGCGCCGCGCGACCGGGTGGTAATCAAGGACCGCATCGCCGACTCGATGTTCCAGCAACTCCTGCTGCGCCCAGCTGAGTACGGTGTGCTGGCCATGCCTAACCTCAACGGCGACTACCTCTCCGACGCCGCCGCCGCCCAGGTGGGCGGCCTGGGTATGGCCCCTGGGGCTAACCTGGGCGACCATGCCGCTATCTTCGAGGCCACCCACGGCACCGCGCCCAAGTACGCCGGTAAGGACGTGATCAACCCCAGTTCGCTGATCCTCTCTGGGGCCATGCTGCTAGAGCACCTGGGCTGGGGCGAGGCTGCCCAGCGTGTCTACACGGGCATGCAGGCGGCTATCCGCGACAAGATCGTGACCTACGACCTGGAGCGCCAGATGACTGGGGCTACCAAGGTGGGCACGTCGCGGTTCGGCCAGGCCATCATCGAACGGATGTAACGGATGTTGGCGCTGCTCGATGGGTAGACAGCTCTACATACCCTCATGGAGCGGCAGGCTAACGAACCGGTCGTCGTGGGCCGCGCGGGCCGAGGCTTCGATGATCTCCACGGCGCGCAGGCCATCCAGGGCGCTGACTATGGGTGGTCCGTCCCCTAGGGCGGCGCGGGCGAAGTCGCCCAAGACAGCGGCGAACTCGCCCGTGTAGTCGTGGGCGGCGTGGCGCGCCTCCTCGTGGGGCTGATCGTCACCATAGAGCCCGACCGAGGTGACCACCAGGCTATTCTGGTTGGCTGTCGCCATGCCGGCGGCACCGTAGACGGTCACCCGGTGGTCGTGGCCGCCCACCTCCTGGGCGAAGGTGGAGGTCATCTCGCCGATGCTGCCGGAGGCGAACTGTAACAGGATGATCGCCGTGTCCTCGTCGTCCATGGCCGGCAGCATGCGCCGCCCGTGCAGGCAGCCCACCCGCCGCACGTCACCCATAAAGTGGCGACACAGATAGGCGAAGTGGATCGTCTGAGCCAGGGTGACTCCGCCGCCACCGAGCTTGTGTTGGTTCAGCCACGGGCGCACGCCGACCGTAGACGGGGGCTCGATGCCCAGCGTCTTGATCATGTAGAGGTCGCCCAGCGCTCCAGCGGTGATGATCTCTCCCAGCCGGGCCAGCGTCGGCGCAAAGATGCGGTTATGCACGGGCATCAGCGTGCGCCCGGCCCGCGCGGCGGCGGCGATCATCTCAGCCGCCTGGGCCGTTGTATTGGCCAGCGGCTTCTCGCACAGCACATGCTTGCCCGCGGCCAGCGCCTGCAGGGTTAGGGGATGGTGCAGGTGGTGGGGCAGGCACAGGTCCACGGCGTCCACTGCCTCGTCGGCCAGCACGTCGGCCCAACTGCCATAGACGCGGCCCAGCGCATAGCGGCTGGCCAGAGCCGCCGACCGCGACGCATCGGCGTCGAAGGCCCCTGTATAGGTCATGCCCTCGACCTGGTGGGCCGCGCTCAGATGGACCGGCGCGATGACCCCGCAACCGGCGATCACCGTCCGCAGGGTCATTGGCTGCCCTCCTGGGCCGCGCGGGGAGGCAGTAGCGCGGCCAGGTGGCGGGCAGCCACCGTGCAGCCGGGCAGGCCGGGGAACAGCGGGTCCTCGTTCTCGATGTCGATGGGGCCGCTGTAGCCCACATCCGTCAGGGCGGCGATGATCGTACGCCAATCCAACTCACCCATGCCGGGGATGCGGTAGCGCCACCAACTGTTGCCCAGGATGCCCTGCACAGCCAGGCGGTCGCGCATGATCTCCGTGTCCTTGCCATCCACGTGGTAGATGCGCGCGCCATAGCGGCGGATCACGCCGTCAACCGGTCCCACCTGCAACCACACCAGGTGGGATGGGTCGAAGCTGAGGCCCAGGGCGCCCGAAGGCACCGCCGAGAACAGGCGCTCCCACATCTCAGGGCTGTGGGCCAGGTTGCCGTGCCCTCCCCCCCGCGGCGCCGTCTCCATGGCAATGCACACGCCCTTCTGTTCGGCGTAGGCCGCCAGCGGCGCGATCACCGCTTCGAACAGGCGTAGGTTATCCTCCGTGGTGTTGCTGGGGTGGTGGGGTCCCACGGCAGGCAGGCCATGAAAGAACATGCCTGTGCTGGAGCCTCCGTAGACTACCGCCGTGGGCACACCCAAGAGCGCGCAGGCGTCTATCGTCTGACGTAGCGTCTGGGCGCGCTCACGGCGCACCTCCGGGTCGGCGTCCAGTAGGTTGAGCATGGGGGCCAGCGCCGAGAGGCCAACCCCATACCCGGCCAGCATCTCCCGCACCCGTCCCGGTCCATCGCGCGGCACAGCCTCCAGGTCCAGGAGGTCCGGCCCAGCCCGGCCACCACCGCCAAAGACGGGACCGACCATCGCCTCAATCCAGCGCACGCCGTTCTGGCCAGCCCAGCGGGCCACCTCGGCGAAGGGCAGGCCCATGGTGGCCACGCCGACCTCGATCATCGTCTTACCTCTCCTCCTCAGGCCAGCCCACGGCGCCGTCCTCGTCGCTCCATCGCCGTGTGTGTGATCGATCAATCCCATCGGGGCGCTCTGTCCGCCGCCAATCCATGGTAACGCGTGCCGTGGCAGCCATCTGCCCCCGGTCTGCCGCCGTGTACGCGGCGCTCAGCTCACGGGCTCCCACCCCCCGACGACGGTCTCCCGCCGTGTACGCGGCGCTCAGCCCTCGGTGAAGGTAGGTGGCACGGTCAGCGGCGGGGCCAGCGCGGCGATCAGCACCAGCGGTTCGTCGCCGGTGCAGACCTGGCCATGCTCGGCGTTGGAGGGGATATACACGACTACGTTCTTGCGCAGGGCAATCAAAGGGTGGTCCTGTAGGTACATCGTGCCCTCACCCGAGAGCACCACGTAGACCTCCTCCGGCTCGTGATAGTGCCGGCGCACCTTCTCGCCAGGGTGCAGGAAAGCCATGGACACCCCAATGTTGCGCGAGCCAACCGTGCTAGGGTGGACCAACCGCTTGATCAGACCGCCCATCTCGCGGTAGTCGGTCCCATCGTGGACGCTGATCACCCTCTTCTCATGCGCCATATACTCTCCCCCTCATTTCAGATCAGTCGTCCCTCACGCGCCGCTGGTTCCTCAGCCCTTAATGCCCGTCATGGCGAAGCCCTGCACCAGGTAGCGCTGAAAGAACAGGAAGATCAGGATGGTCGGCAGCATGGCTACCGTGGCCCCCATGAACAGCAGCGGGTAGTTAGGCTGGCCGTTGGCCAGCACGGCTCCAGCGAAGTTCGTGGCCCCCAGAGCGATCGTGGTCAGGTCTGGATTGTCTGAAGCAAAGATCAGCGGCGTCCAGTAGTCGTTCCAGGTGCCGATCATCTGCAGGATGGCCAGGGTGGCCACCACCGGCTTGAGCATGGGCAGATAGATGGTGAAGATGATCCGCAGCACGTTCGCCCCATCTATCTTGGCCGCTTCGTCATACTCCAGGGGCACCGACTCAATGGACTGTTTGATCAGGAACACGGCGTAGGCGTTGACCAACCCTAGCGCCAGCAAGGCCCACCAGGTGTTGAGCATGCCCGTGCCACCCTGGCCCCAGATATCGTTGCCGCCGATCAGCGGCCAACGCGCCGCCATGATGTACAGTGGCACGATAGACACCTGCCCCGGCACCATCATTGAGGCCAGCAAGAGCAAAAACGCGGTCTTGCGTCCGGGGAAGCGCAGGCGGGCGAAGGCGTAACCGGAGAGCAGCGCCAGCAGCGTGGGCCACAGGCCATACCATAGAGAGCGGATCAGCGTATTGCGGTACATCAAAGCGAAGTCCGCGCCGGCAAAAACCGCCCACAGGTTGTCCAGGCTAAGCCGATGAGGAATGGGCATGAAGATGGCCGTCACATATTCAGGCAGGCTGGCCAGGCCGGCCATCGTGCCATAGAGCAGGGGGAAGACCATTACCAAGCTGCCGGCGATCAGCAGGGCATGAATACCCGCCGCGGCCGCACTCCGCCGCACCAGCCGCTGAACCCCAATCATCGCGCTCTACCCTCCCTGTTCCCGTGGTCACTATCTCCCGGCCACTGCCTGCTACCCTACTAGTACAGCGCGGCGGAAATTTTAACCTGGTTGGTACCCGCTCCGCGCGGCCAGGCCAGCTCTGGCGCCTCTCCCAGGGGTGTACGTGTGCCCCCGTGGTCTAGACGCGGCTACCAAAAGCGCGTAGCTGCACCACCGTGAAACTCATGCACATCAGGGCAAACACAACCGAGGTGGCGCAGGCCACGCCGAACTGGTTGTCCTGGAAGGCGTCTTCGTAGATACGGTAGATAATTACCGTGGTGGCGTCGAACGGACCGCCCTTACTGAGCAGGTAGACCGGCTCGAAGATCTGCATGGCTCCCAGTGCCCCAGTGACCAGCACGAACACGGTGATCGGGCGCAGCGAAGGCAGCGTGACATAGCGCAGTAGGGCCAGACGCCCCGCGCCGTCAATGCGCGCCGCCTCATAGAGTGTAGGATCAATGCCCTGCAAGCCGGCCAGGAAGATGATCATGGTGCCACCCACGCCCTTCCAGGTGGTCATAACCACGATCCACACAACCATCCAGAAGCTGCTCAGCGCCCATTCAATAGCTGGCAGGTGCAGCCAACGCAAGATGCTGTTGAATACGCCCGTGGTGGGGTCCAGGAAGGCGTTCCACATCTGGGCAATAATGGCAAACGACACAATCGTCGGCAGATACCAGATGGTGCGGTAGATGCCCCGCCCGCGCACATTGGCGTTGAGCAGCAGGGCGATGGCGAAGCCCACCAGGACAGAGGCAGTTAGGATCAGGCCGCCGATGTAGATGGTATGCCATAGCGCCTCCCGATATTGGGGGAAGCGCCACAGCGTCTGGAAGTTCTTCAGGCCCACCCACTTGGGCTGGCCTGAGAACCCGTTCCAGCGTACAAACGACAGCACCAGCACGGCGCCCAGCGGGATCACGCCCAGGACGGCGTAGTAGAGCATCACCGGCCCCACCAATAGCCACCCCGTCAGCCCTTCGCGCCGATGCTTGTTCCAGAAGCGTCCCCGCCGCCCCACCAGGGGAGCGGCGGGGAGGGCAGGTTGTCCGACCCTGCCGCTCCCGCCGCTTTGCGTGCTCATTGCGTGATCAGCATCTCCGCGTTAGACTGCGCCTTGGCCAGCACGGCGGGGATAGACTGGGTGGTGCCAATGGCCGCGAGTTGGGCGTTGTACCACTCATCCCACACCTTCTGTGGGTTTGCCGGGTAGGAGGGTAGGCCGGTGATGCCAGGCAGCTTGAGCGCCTGGATAAAGGTGGTCATGCCACCGCTCAGGTTAGCCATCTCCGCGTCGGCTACCTTCGTGTTGGCTGGCAGGTATTGGTACCCTGTCTTCTCAAAGTTGAGCGTGGCCCCCTTTTGTGAGGCTACCAACTTGACGAAATCCAGGGCGGCCTGCTTCTGCTTGGCCAGGTGGGTCACGGCGAACATCAGGTTGCCCACCACCACGTTGGCCGGGTGACCGCCGGCGGGCAAGGGCAGTGGGGCCACACCCCAATCAACCTTGTTCTGGGTGGACGTGTTCATCTCCCAGGGGCCATCCACCACGAAGCCGGCCTTGTTGCTCCACCACGAGGAGAACCACTTGCCCTCGTCAAGGATGGAGGCCGTGCCTGGCGCGGCTGTTGCCTCAAGCTGGCGCAGGAAGGTCAGCGCCTTAACATTAGCCGGGCTATTAAAGGTGATCTTCGTGCCATCCTTGCTCATGAAATCGCCGCCGAGCTGGCGCAGGAACGGGGCTACGCGGAAGGCGGCGCCCAGGCCGGTGGCCGCCTCGACGGGTGTGCCGGAGATGCCGCCGCCCAGCGCGGCGATCTTCTTGGAGTCGGCCAGCCACTCATCCCAGGTAGTAGGCGGCTTGGCCGGGTCCAGGCCGGCGCGCGTGAACAGCGTTTTGTTGTAGTAGAGGGCGAAGATGCCTGTCTGCGCGGGCACGGCGTAGACCTTGCCGTCGTACGTGCCCACTGAGAGGGGACCTTGGGCTAGCTCATTGCGCAGCGGCCCCAGGTCAACTGGCTCCAGAATGCCCTCGCGGGCAAACTCAGGAAAGAAGTCCTCGCCCACGATCACGTCGGGCACATTGCCCGCCGCGATGTTCAGCAAAATCTTCTGGCGTAGCGGATCGCTCCAGCCCCAGTTCAGGGCGTTGATCGTGTAGCCGGGGTGGCTCTTGAGGAACTCCTTGAAGACCGCGTCGGTCATCTGCGCCGCCCGGTAGGATCCCATGTCGGCTTTCTTTGTCTTGTCGTTGAGGTACTTCTTGGGGTCTACGTACGGGTACTGGATCAGGATCGTAATCACCTTGGGGCTGTGCGCCGTGGCCGCCGTGGCCTGGCTCACCCGGCCCAGACCAAGGCTGCCAGCCAGTAGGCTACCCAGCGTGACAAGCGGGACCAGGATACGCAACGTGCGTGGCATCATCACCACTCCTTTTGTTCATGAACTCCGCAAGACATCAGCATCAAGCGCAACTGCCGTTACCGGTTCGCCAGCAGGACAGCGACCACCCCGGACACACTCTCCTTTCCGCCCCACGACGCCGTGCCCCCGCATCATCCTGGTGGGGCATGAATCAGCGCCTATAGACTAGTCTGTACTGTCTGTGGCCGTATGGTATCATAGACCAGCGGGTGTGTCAATACCGCTGTCTCAGCAACCCTATTCGTGGGTTGGCCCGCGAGATAGTGGGTTTGATCGGCCCCTATGCTACAATCTAGCCTCACATGCAGGGAGGGACAGACTAGTCTGTGATGAGTAATCGCCCAGGTAAGGACAGTATGGTGAGTGCGGACCAGGATGATGTAGAGACGCTGGCCGAGCCGTTGCACCGCCAGATCGCCAGCGCTATCAGTGCGGAGATCGGGCAGCGCGGCCTGCCGCCGCACAGCAAGCTGGCCTCCGAGGTGGACCTGGCCCAGCGCTACGGGGTCAGCCGGGGTACGGTGACCAAGGCCCTGGACACCTTGGTGCAGCAAGGCAGGCTCTACCGACAGCGCCCCAGGGGCACTTTTGTGGCGGGGCCGCCCGTTGCGGTGGCGGACGGCGCGGCCGCGCCGTCCGCCATGCCTGCCGGGCAGGCCCCGCCTATCGTCGGGCTGCTCGTGCCGTTCCTGCCTGACAGGTTCGTGGGCGGGATCATCCTGGGCGTGGAGACGGTCACCCGCGCCGCCGGCTATGCGCTCTCCTTTGCCTACTCCGAGAACGATTGGGCGCTGGAGCGCTATCACGTGGATCGCTTTCTGCAAGCAGGCGCGGCAGGCGTGCTAATTTTCCCCAGCGACCACGCGGTTGAGCAAGCCGAGAACGGTATGGTGTCGGTGAATGGGCATGGCCGCATCGCCATGCTGCGGGCGATGCAGCGGCAGGGCGTGCCGCTGGTGCTAATTGATCGGTATGTGCCCGAGGTGGACTGCGACTATGTTGTGTCGGACGACCACGCCGCCGGCTACGCGGCGACCCAGCATCTGCTGGCCCTGGGGCACAACAGAGTGGGTTTTCTCTCCACAACGCCACAGCTCACCAGCACGGCCCTGCGTTGCGCTGGCTATGTCCACTGCCTGAGTGACCATGCCGTGCCCGTTGACCCTGCCCTGATCAGGCATGCGCTGCGGCAAGCGGGGCCGTCCAGTATGCCCGGTGGCCTGCCGCTGCCTGGCGCAGGCCAGGCCGACCGCGCACTGGTGCGGGAGTGGCTGAGCACGGCGGATCGTCCTACCGCCGTCGTGGCCAGCAATGACTACGTGGCGCTACGCGTGTTGCAGGTGGCTGACGAGAGCGGCCTGCGCGTACCCGAGGATCTGGCTATCGTGTGCTGCGGTGGCGGTGATAGCGGCGCGTACGCTCGCGTGCCCCTCACCTCCATCCTGCAGCCAGCGGCGGACCTGGGGCGGCAGGCCGCGCATATCGTGCTGGACCGCATCGCCGGGCGCTCCTCCGGGCCGCGCCACGCCATCCTTCCGGTGAGCCTGGTCGTGCGGCGCAGTTGTGGCGCGGCCCCCCGCCGCACCCCGCTCTCCGTAGCCCATCCACACGCCTGATCTCAAGCGCCAATCATAAAGAGCAGGGCGCCCGATCAACGATGGGACGCCCTGCTCTTTCAGCGTCTGATGGCTTCTTGTCTGGGTGCCCACAAGGGGCGTACCCCTACAGACCGCAGTGGTTACGCCTCTTCGCGGGCCTTATGGCCGGTGAACATACGCAGGACACGCCGCACCGGGTCGAAATACTCGTCGGCCACCTTCTCCTTGAGCGGGATGATCACGTTGTCCGTGATGTGGATGTGCTCGGGGCAGACTTCCTGGCAGCACTTTGTGATGTTACACATGCCTATGCCACTCTTCTTCTTGGCAAAGGGTATCCGGTTGAGGTTGTCCTTGGGGTGGTAGGCGTAGTAGGCCAAACGCACCATGTAGCGCGGTCCGTAGTAGTCGCTCTCCTCGTGGTGGTTGCGCAGCACGTGGCATACATCCTGGCACAGGAAGCACTCGATGCACTTGCGGTACTCGTAGAGCCGCTCCACATCCTGCTGGTACATCGTCCAGGGTTTGTTCTCGTCCTCCGCTGACGGCGTCAGCGGGGCAATCGTGGCATTGACCTTGTAGTTCCAGGAGACATCGGTAACCAGGTCTTTCAGGATGGGGAACGTGTGCATGGGTGTGACGTGGATCTCGCGGCCATCGAATTCATCAATGCGCGTCTTGCACATCAGGCGGGGGTGCCCGTTGATCTCCACGCTGCACGAGCCGCACTTGGCTGCCTTGCAGTTCCAGCGCGCGGCCAGGTCGCCGGCCAGGTGGGCCTGCACATAGTGGACGGCGTCCAGCACGACCATCCCCTCGGTCACCGGCACCTGGTACGCGACCTCCTGGCCGCCCGTGGCGTCACCCCGGAACACGTGTAGTGTGATCTCAGCCATAGCCTCAGGCCTTCTCCTCTAGTAACGCGGCCAGTTCGGGCGGCATCGGCGTGATGGGCCGCTCGCTCACTTTCATCGCGCCATCTACTTGCTTCACCGTGTAGTTCAATTTGGCCAGAGCGAGGTCCTTATCGGGGAAGTCGGTGCGCCAATGGGCCCCGCGGCTCTCGTCGCGTAGCAGCCCGCAGCGCAGGATTGCCTCGGCGATGGTCAACATAAACAGGTCGTCGCGGGCGGTATGCCACCCTGGGTTGAACATGCGTGAGCCGCTCACATAGAGTTGCGTCGCGCGCTGCCGCAGGTCCTGTACATGGGCTAGGCCCTCGGCCAGACCATCCTTGGTGCGGGCGATGCCGGCGCAGCGGTCCATGGTGTCCTGCAGTTCCTCGTGGATCAGGTAGGGGTTTTCCCTGCCCGCACTTTCGAACGGGCGCAGCAGCAGCGCGCCCTCCTCCTGGATCTGCCGCTCGTCCACGCAGGGCTGATCGCCGTGCTGGGCCACGAAGGCGGCGGCCCCCTCGCCGGCCCGCCGGCCAAACACAAGCAGGTCGGAGAGCGAGTTGCCGCCCAGGCGGTTAGCCCCGTGCAGGCCGGCGGCGCACTCCCCAGCGGCGTACAGGCCAGGTACGCTGGTGGCCCCCGTCTCCGGCTCCACGCGAATGCCGCCCATGGCGTAGTGGATCGTGGGCGCTACCTCCATGCGTTGCGTGGTAATGTCCACATCGGCTAGCTTGAGGAACTGCTCATACATGCTGGGCAGCTTGCGCTTGATGTAGTCGGCGCCCCGGTGCCGCACATCCAGGTAGGCCCCGCCGTGCTCCGAGCCGCGGCCGGCCTGCACCTCGCGGTAGATGGAGCGGGCCACCACATCGCGCGACGACAGGTCTTTCTTCTTGGGGTCGTAGCGCTCCATGAACCGCTCACCCTCGGAGTTGAACAGCATGCCGCCCTCGCCGCGTACGGCCTCGGTGACCAGGATGCCCCGCACCCCCGGTGGCCAGACCATCCCCGTGGGGTGGAACTGCACCATCTCCATGTCAATCAGTTCAGCGCCGGCCTGGTAGGCCATGGCCACGCCGTCGCCGGTGCCTTCCCAGGAGTTGGAGGTCACCTTGAACACCTTGCCCGCGCCGCCCGTGGACAGCACAATCGCCTTGGCCCGGAACAGCACAAAACGGCCGTCCTCGCGGCGGTAGCCAAAGGCCCCGGACACCTGCCCGTTGTCCGTCAGCAGCCGAGTGATCGTGTACTCCATAAATACGTCCATGCCCGCGTGTACCCCACGATCCTGTAGGGTGCGGATCAGTTCCAGGCCCGTGCGGTCACCCACGTGGCACAGCCGGCGGTAGGTGTGCGCGCCGAAGGGCCGCTGGTTGATCTTGCCCTGGGGGGTGCGGTCGAACAGCGCGCCCCAGCGCTCCAGCTCCAGCACCCGCTCGGGGGCTTCCTTGGCGAACAGCTCGGCCATGCGCCAGTTGTTGATCATCTGGCCGCCGCGCATGGTGTCGGCGAAATGCGTCTGCCAGTTGTCCGCCGAGTCAACATTGCCCAGCGAGGCGGCGATGCCGCCCTCGGCCATCACCGTGTGCGCCTTGCCGAGCAGCGATTTGCATACCACGCCCACGTTGTAGCCCGCCGAGGAGGCGGCGATGGCCGCGCGCAGGCCTGCGCCGCCCGCGCCGAGGACCAGGATGTCGTAGTCGTAGGTTTCGTATCGTTCGTTCATAGAACCCACCGTGGATCAATAAATGCGCCAGCCATCAGCAGGCGGATGTAGATGTCAACACTGAGTACCGAGAAGAGGCTGATCCAGGCAAACTGGGGATGCCGTGGGTTGAGCAGGCTGACTGCCCGCCACATACCGTGGCGCGCGTTGCCGCCGCGCACGCAGGAGAAGCAGGCCACGTTGCCGCCCACCAGGTGACGCAGCGAGTGGCAGGAGAACGTGTACCCCGACAGCGCGCAGACATTGAACAGCATCAGCGCGGAGCCCAGCCCAATGCCAAAGTGGCCGTTGAAGTCGAACGCCTTAACCGCGTCAATCCAGAGAAAGACCAGGATCAGCACGGCCAGGTAGAGGAAGAAGCGGTGCAGGTTGTTCAGGATAAATGGGAACGCGCCTTCACCCCTGTAGCGACGGTTCTGGCGCAGTTCGGGCCGTGCGCAGGCTGGCGGGTCCCAGAAGAAGGCCCTGTAGTACGCCTTGCGGTAGTAGTAGCACGTGGCGCGGAATCCCAGGGGCATCAGCAGAATGTAGAAGGTGGCCGGGATAGGACCCGGCACGCCGACCTTGGGTGAGTAAAACGGCGACAGATAGGGGTCGAAGAACCCGTGACCCTGGGCCACCGCCCACAGCGCGTAGATGCCAAACCCGGTCAGCACCGTGACCACCGACACCGGTTGCACCCACCAACGCTGCCCCTTGATCGTATCCGGTGGCACAAAGGTGGCTTGTCGCCCTTGTAGAGCCTTGGCCATGCTGTCCTCTCACTCTCCTAACGTACACACAATGAACCGCGACTGCCCTGGCCACGTTCAGCGGAGCAGCCGCGCTTCCATCCCTCTAGTACTATGGTACAGGAACATCGCCGCCAGCGGGAACCTGAGGGATGACCGAGGCAGGCCAGCCCTTGTACTGTCATAATGCCGCTGATTGTGCGCCTGAGTGTAGCGCGTGGCTAAAAGCAGGGGCAAACCCCGTCCCGATAGAGGCGCCTGGCTTGGGTATTCCGACTATAGCCCGGTTTTTGGCGCTATCAGGCCGTTGACACCTCGCTGGCTGCTTAGTATACTGTGTAGGCAAAGGCTCGCCGCCTGCGGGTAGCGAGTCTTTTTGATGTGCTATGCCGGCGTAGCTCAATTGGCAGAGCAACGGTTTTGTAAACCGTAGGTTGCGGGTTCGAGTCCCATCGCCGGCTCCGCCGTGGCTTGCTGGGGTAGCTCGTCAGGTGGGGCTTGTCTCACCAGGTGGCGTTGTCATGGTTACCATGTTTTGGCCAGATACCCAAGTGGACAACGGGGGCTGACTGTAAATCAGCTGGCTTCGCCTTCGGGAGTTCGAATCTCTCTCTGGCCACCACGCGATCCAGGTTATTGCCTGGGCAGCGGAGGGTATGTTGTGCTCCGGTAGCTCAGTGGTAGAGCACCCCCTTGGTAAGGGGGAGGTCATGAGTTCAATCCTCATTCGGAGCTCAGTCGAAGAGGGTGGCGTCGTGGGGAGCAGGGTGCGGCAGGGGACCTTGAGGTCGCCCTGCCGCAACTCCGACTCCCCAGGGCGCTAGCCTCCCAATCATCGTTATTCAGGGAGCGCAAAGGATCATGGCAAAGAAGAAGTTTGAGCGGAACAAACCGCACGTGAACGTGGGCACGATCGGGCACGTGGACCACGGCAAGACGACGCTGACGGCGGCGATCACCAAGACGCTGGCCACGGTCGGCAACGCCACGTTCCGGGCGTACGACAGCATTGACAACGCGCCCGAGGAGCGGGAGCGGGGCATCACGATCGCCATCGCGCACGTGGAGTACCAGACGGCGCAGCGGCACTACGCGCATGTGGACTGCCCCGGGCACGCGGACTACATCAAGAACATGATCACCGGGGCGGCGCAGATGGATGGGGCGATCCTGGTGGTGTCGGCCACTGACGGGGTGATGCCGCAGACGCGGGAGCACATCCTGCTGGCCAAGCAGGTGGAGGTGCCCTCGATCGTGGTGTTCATGAACAAAGTGGACATGGTGGACGACGCGGAGATCCTGGACCTGGTGGAGCTGGAAGTGCGCGAACTGCTGACCAAGCAGGGGTTCCCCGGCGACGACCTGCCGGTGATCCGGGGCAGCGCGCTGCAGGCGCTGGAGGCCTCAGGAGCGCGCGACGACGCGGCGAGCGCGTGCATCTGGGAGCTGATGGACGCGGTGGACAGCTACATCCCCACGCCCAAGCGGGCGGTGGACCGGCCGTTCCTGATGCCGGTGGAAGACGTGTTCGGCATCAAGGGCCGGGGCACGGTGGCCACGGGGCGGATCGAGCGGGGCATCGTCAAGGTGGGCGACGAAGTGGAGTTGCTGGGCATGGGCGCGGCGAACCGGCGGGTAGTGGTCACGGGCGTGGAGATGTTCCAGAAGACGCTGGACCAGGGCGAGGCGGGAGACAACGTGGGCCTGCTGCTGCGGGGCATTGAGCGCACGGACATCGAGCGGGGGCAGGTGCTCAGCAAGCCGGGGGCAGTCACGCCGCACCGCAAGTTCCAGGGCGCGGTGTACGTGCTGACCAAGGAAGAGGGGGGGCGGCACAGCCCGTTCTTCAAGGGGTACCGGCCGCAGTTCTACGTGCGCACAACCGACGTGACCGGAGCGGTGGAGCTGCCCGAGGGGGCGGAGATGGTCATGCCGGGGGACAATGTGGACCTGGTGGTGGAGCTGATCGTGCCGGTGGCCATGGAAGAGGGCCTGCGCTTCGCCATCCGTGAGGGCGGCCGCACCGTCGGCGCCGGTGTCGTCACCAAGATCCTCGATTAAGCGTTACTATAGATGAGATGAAGAGTGGGCGCGGGGACGTAGACATGCGTTCCCGCGCCTCGTGCCCGCCCTACGCGGAGCGCATGGAGCACGCCAATGGCTACCAAGTCTAAAGAGAACCGCATCGTCATTTACCTGGCCTGCCAGGAGTGCAAGGAACGCAACTATGTGACGATGAAGAACCGGCGTAATGACCCGGATCGGCTGGAGTTCCGCAAGTACTGTCGGCGCTGCCGCCAGCACCGTGCTCATCGGGAGACACGTTAAGGCAAGGTGGGGCCGCGTCACAGCGGCCGCTCATCCCGGGTCACTGTCGTAACCCACCATACGGGTGTAGCTCAATTGGTAGAGCACTGGTCTCCAAAACCAGTGGTTGGGGGTTCAAGTCCCTTCGCCCGTGCCAGTTTTGTTTGTTAGGCCGGAGAGTCAGAAAGAGAGGCGATCACCAGGTAGTACCTGCTGGAACGCTCAGCGCGTGCCAGTGGTTCCCCCTGGTGATCACAGCGCATAGTGTGGGTATAGTCAATGAACACCACAGTTAGGAACGACGGTCCCGTGCCCCCCGATAGTGCGGGCGCTCCCGAGGTTCGTCACGTCTCCACGCCGACCCCCCTGCCGCCCCGCCGTACCCTGGCTGCCGGTTCGAACCCGATTGCTCGGGCGCTGCTCTTTCTGGAACAAGCGCGAATTGAGTTGAGCAAGGCCACCTGGCCGACCCGTGAGCAGTTGATCAACCTCACTGTCGTCGTCCTAGCTGTTTGTATCATCGTCGGCGTCTTCCTTGGCGCCGTTGATTTTGTGCTTCAGCAACTCGTGCGCCTGGTCGTCGGCTGAGCGGCGCGAAAGAGAAGGTATGATGGTGACCACCGAGATCAAAGAGGCGCCCGCTCCTCCCGTTGAGCTACCGGAGGGCGCGCTGTGGTACTTTATCCACACCTATGCGGGTTACGAGAACAAGGTTAAGAAGAACCTTGAGGCCCGCATCGCCTCCATGGACATGCAGAACAAGATCTTCCGCGTGGTTGTGCCCACCGAGGAAGAGATCGAGATCAAGAACGGCAAGCGCACTACGGTGCAGCGCAAGCTCTACCCTGGCTACGTGCTGGTGGCCCTGCTGATGGATGAGATCTCCTGGCATGTGGTACGCAACACGCCCGGGGTGACCGGTTTCGTCAGTTCGGGCAACGACCCGACGCCGCTGCAGCCCAATGAGGTCAAGGCGATCCTCAAGCTGACGGAGCAGCAGGCGGCCCCGGTGGTGCGCGTGGAGTACCGCAAGGGCCAGGCTGTCAAGATCGTTGATGGGCCCTTCCTGGAGTTGATCGGCGTGGTGGACAGCGTGACGCCTGACCGCAACAAGCTGCGCGTGCTGATCAGCTTTTTTGGCCGCGAGACGCCGGTGGAGCTAGATTACCTACAGGTAGAAAAGGCGTAGCGTCGGCGGCTGGGGCAGCCTTTGACCTCTACCGTGAGGTGGAGAGCCAAGGCTAGCCCTCGCTGGTTACCCGCTGCTTTAGGAGAGAGACATGGCAAAGAGAGTTAAGTCCATCGTTCGGCTGCAGTTGCCGGCGGGCAAGGCAACGGCAGCGCCGCCGGTCGGACCATCCCTGGCCCCTCATGGTGTGAACCCGGGCCAGTTCATCAAAGAGTACAACGAGCGCACGGCTGGCATGGTTGGTATGGTTATCCCGGCGGAGATCACCGTTTTCGACGACCGCTCGTTTACCTTTGTGCTGCGCACCCCTCCGGCTGCCGACCTGCTCAAGAAGGCGGCAGGCATTGATAAGGGCTCGGCGACGCCGAACAAGGACAAAGTGGCGCGCATCTCCGCCCAGCAGTTGCGTGAGATCGCCACACAGAAACTACCTGACCTCAACGCAAACGATGTGGTGGCTGCCGAGCAGATGATCGCTGGCACTGCCCGCTCCATGGGCATTGAGGTGACCCGGTAGCCCATCGGCCCCGTTGGCCAAGGCGCAGGTGGGCTACGTGTAGAGTGGGAGGTCGCTCCGTTGGGGGCGCCCGTCTGAACCACAAGGAGGATAGCATGAGGAAGCGCGGCAAGCGATACCAGCAGGTGGCTGGGTTGGTGGATCCAACCAAGCTCTACAGCCCTACCGACGCGGTAGAGCTGGTCAAGAAGGTCTCCTATACCAAGTTCGACGGCACCATCGAGTTGCACCTGCGCATGGGTGTTGACCCTCGCCACGCTGATCAGCAGGTGCGCGGCGTGGCTGTGCTGCCTCACGGCACCGGTAAGGTCGTGCGCGTGCTTGTCTTTGCCCAGGGCGATAAGGCCCGTGAGGCCGAGGAGGCCGGCGCCGACCTCGTGGGCGCCCAGGACCTCGTGCAGCGCATTGAGGGCGGCTTCCTGGACTTCGATATCACAGTGGCTACCCCTGACATGATGGGCATGGTAGGCCGCCTGGGTAAGATCCTGGGCCGCCGTGGCTTGATGCCCAGCCCCCGCACTGGTACGATTACCATGGATATCGGGCGGGCCATCCGCGAGATCCGCGCTGGCCGCGTGGAGTTCCGCGTAGATCGTAGCGCGCTGATCCATGTCCCCGTGGGTAAAGCGTCGTTCGCCGACGAGGCCCTACTGGGCAACCTCAGCGCCATGCTTGGGGCCATTAACGGGGCAAGGCCGAGCGGGGCCAAGGGCCAATACATCCGCTCAGTGACCCTCGCCCCCAGCATGGGACCCGGCGTGGCCCTTGACGTAGCCGCCGCGAACCTCCTGCGCGCTTCGTAGCGCCCTGCGGCGTACGTTCGGGCACACCGCCAGGTTGTTTGTCAGCGCCTCCGCCTCGCGTGAGCAGCCCCTCATTCAGTATCCCTGGATGAGGGGTTTTTGTTCACACAGCTGTCAACAATGTAGCCCAGCAGGCGTTCGAAGGCCGCCTTCTTGGATCAGGACCGAGTTATGGACCCTCTCACTCCAACGCAGCGTAGCGAACGGATGAGCCGCGTTCGCCACAAGGATACTAAACCTGAAATGGTCGTGCGACGGCTCACGCACAGCCTGGGTTACCGCTATCGGCTGCATCGCCGCGACTTACCGGGCCAGCCAGATGTGGTCTTTCCCAGTCGTCGCAAGATCATCCTGGTGCATGGCTGCTTCTGGCATCAGCACGGCTGCCCTATCTATCGCTATCCAAAGTCGCGCCTGGAGTTTTGGGCTCCCAAACTCGAGCGCAATGTTCGGCGGGACAGGGAGAACCAAGCGCGGCTCCGCGAACTTGGCTGGGAGATCCTTGTCTGGGAGTGCCAGGCAAAGCGCAAGGACACATCCGACCTTGCTGCCCAGCTACAAGCCTTCCTTGATGGCTAGAGCTGACCGGCGTCTCACTGAGCGCCTGTGCCACACTATGGGCTACCACGGCCGCAAGGCGCATCGGCACGGCGTTGCCCAGTTGGCGCATGGCTTCCGTCCACGCACCCTCAAAGATCCACCCGTCGGGGAAGGTCTGGAGGCGCGCTGCCTCGCGTGTGGTGAGGTAGCGTACTCCTCCCCCCTCAAGAGCCAGCATGTTCTCCCCGCCGGGGACACCATGCACGCCAGCCTTCGCAGGCCAGTCCAGTGGGCTACCAGTATGCCCAGTATAGGCGCGTGCGCCAGTCTGCAGGCGATGGTTATGGTAGCCGGGCGCTTCTTGACCGGCCACTGGCGCGGGAAGATCCGAAATGGCGTCGCGTACTGTTGTCCAGGGCAGCAAGGGCGCCAGTTCCACCGATGCAAGCAAGCGCGCCCGCTCCTTTGTCCAGTCCGGCGGACGTGCTGGGGTGGGCAGGTCGTGGCGCTGCCAATAGGAGCCCGTCATCCATTGGGCGCGCTCCAGCGCCTGCTGGCTATGGGTTGGCTCGGGGAAACGCCACTCCGCGTCGAGGTCGCATCGCAGGCCGATTACAAAGACGCGGTGACGGAGCTGGGGCACGCCATAGTCAGCCGCGTTGACCAGGTGATAGGAGACACGGTAGTGCGGATCAGGGTGCGACCTCTCCGCGTTGGCCGCCTCCAGGCGTGCCGCGTGATCGTGCCAGGGCTCTCCTGCCCTACGTTGCAGTGTGGGATAGGAGAGCTGGCGCATAACGTAGGAGTAGTAGGGCAGAAACGCGGGGCGTAGTAGCCCCCGCACGTTCTCCATAATGAAGGCCCGAGGGGTCAGCGTGCGCACGGCCCGAATGAACTCGGGGATCATGTTGCGGTCGTCGTCCATGCCCTGATGCTTGCCACCGATGCTGAAGGGCTGGCAGGGTGGTCCACCGGCCACAAGTTCGACGGGCCGATACCCCGTGAAATCAACCGTCCGCACATCGGTTTGCAGTACGGACCAGTCGTCGATATCGGGGATCGTGGCCAGGCGCGCGTTGGTACGCAAGGTGTCGCACGCGTTCGGCGCATACTCCACCAGCGCGGCATGCCGGAAGCCAGCGTCATGGGTGCCCAGCGCCAGACCACCAGCGCCGGTGAAAAGTTCAACGGAGCGAAGCACGCCTGGTCGTTCGGGTTGTGACACCTTCTCAACGCACCGCTGCTCAACAACCAGGCCCATCGTTCTTCCCCCTGTCTCTCCATTCTACCTAGACGGCGTCAGCGTGTCATAGGCGGCTATGCACGACTTCGTTGCCTGCGGCGGCCACTCGCGGATAACCACTTACCAAGACCATCGTCAGTTACCGGCGCAGGTCGGGGTCGTTCTGGCGCACGCGGTAGCGCACAGTGTAGACGCCGTCGCCGCTGAGGATAGCCCCGCGGGCAAACAGCCGCCCGTTTTGCCAGTTGGACAGGCCCAGTTCCGGACGGTTCAGGGCGTACTGGCCGTCTACCCATCGCGTGAAGCCATCGCCGACGAACGGCGCATCTACCGCGCGGAAAAAGCGTTCGTGCGCCGCAGGGTCATCGCTGATTAGCGAGGCGATGAAGCGCGGGCTATGCGCGTTAAACAGGGTGATCGCCTCGTCCACGTTCTCCACCACGGTCAGGGTAATCTCTGGTGTCTCCTCCCACTCCCACTCATGGCCCAGATCGGCGGGTTCGCATAGCTCGGCGTACGGTTCGTCCGCCGGGCCGCTGAGCCGCCGCACGGTCAGGCGCCGCGTGAAAAGGTCGGCGGGCAGGTAGGGCCGCGCCTGGGGGGTGACGTGCAACCGGTAGGACCCACCGGCGCGCCCCTCCAGCGCCTCCAGCAGGGCTGGCACGAGGTCGGCGGCGCGCTGGCGCACGATGCACAGCGTATTGGCCGTGTTGCAGACTTTGCGGTCCAGCGAGTGGTAGACCGTGGCGTGAAAGCGCGCCCGTTCGGCGTCCACGTCGGCCACAATCCAGGCGCCGCCTGTGCCATGCAGGCTGACCGGCGTACCGGCCTGGCGGGCGATGGCCCCCAACTGGGCCACTGCCGGACCGGAGCCGCGGGCCACGGCCAGAGCCAGGCCGGGGTGAGCGAACAGGGCGTAGCCGGCCGCATGGGCGGCGCTCTCCAGCAAGACCACGCAGCCATCGGGCAAGCCCGCCTCAGCCAGCGCGGGCTGCAAGGCCTGCTGGGCAATTGCCCGCGCCGTACACAGGGCGTCGCTGCCGATGCGCATCACAGCCGTGTTGCCGCCGCGCAAGATACCCGTAGCGTCGGCGAATACGTTAGGCCGGCCCTCAAACACAAAGCCCACCACGCCCAGGCCGTCTACCACGTGCTCAACACTCCAGCCCTCGTGGCGAGTTGTCTCTACAACCTGGCCACGCTGCGAGGGCATGGCCCGCCAGGCCAGCAGGCCATCGGTCATGGATCGGCGCATCTTCTCGCTCACCGCCAGCCGCGTGGTGGAGCGACCGCGGGCGCTGGCGCGGGCGACATCGTCCACGTTAGCCGCGGCGATGGCCTGCCACACCGCGTCATCGGCCAGCCGCCCCGCAAACGCCGTGTAGAAGGCGCTGATCGCCTCATCCGACACGGCTTGCAACGCCTGGAAGGCCGCGCGGGCGCGGGCCACTGCTGCCTCGGCCAAGGCCGCCTGCGCCGCTGGCACATGCAGCACGGCCCCGGTGGCGGCCAGCAGGCGGTCGCCTGGCTGAAACGCGGCGGCAATCTCCGCGGGCACGGTCACCAGCTCGCCACCCACTAGGATCAGCGTGCCCGCCGTGATCACCGGTCCATTGCTCATGCCATCATGCTCTCGCCGCGCTAGCTCCATGGGGCGCCGTCCTTCTATCTGTCTGATCTCGCCGCTGCTGATCCCCTGTTGCTCACGGCTGGCGGCAACGTGGGCGGGCTGATCAAGGTGCGCCGGGAATCAGGTGCGATCACATGCCTGTTGCTCACGCCATGTGATTTATAACTGGTAGGGTAGCACAATCAGCGCTTTGCTCTAGCGGCGTGGCCAGGGCCACCTCCCAGCATCAGGAGAAGGTATGCCTGCACGATCTGTCCGCTACCGAGACCCGGGAAAACACCTGTTCCAGATCTGCGACGAGATGCAACGCCTGTGGCATGGCGATCTGGGATCGCCCACCGACCCCGTGGACCATGCAGCGCTTCCTGTGATCTGATCGCCGTGCCGCGCCGCAATCTAGCGTAGTGTGTGCAGTGACGGCGGCTTGATGAACGTACCTAATTATCGGTTAGCCACCTGCACGGAGAGGGCGACCACGGACATGGGCGGCAGGGTCAGACGTGGGCCGGCCGCCGTTATAGTTATGCCAGTGAAGTCTTGGGGCGTCACCTGGTTGGGCTGATCAAAGGTGTTGCGCGCGTTCATCGCGCTGGCGGTCAGCGCCCGCCCTGCCACGCTCTGGGCGACCACGCCGTGCAGCGTGCAGAGGGTGTCCGCCTCGTGGTGGGGGTCGGTGTTGCACAGGGTCAGGTGGATGCGCCCGTCGTCGCCGCGGGAGGCCGAGGCGCTAACCTGGGCCAGCGTGTAGCCACCGGCCTCATAGCTGCCTCCCTGTACGAGGGTAGGCAGCAGCATGGCGTCGTGGTGCGCGGCGTACATCTCAAAGACGTGGTAGGTCGGCGTGGTGACCATCCGAGGCCCATCGGTCAGCGCCATCGCCTGCAGCACGTTGACCGTCTGGGCGATGTTGGCCATGCGCACGCGGTCGCAGTGGCTATTCAGCACGTTGAGGGTCAAGCCGGCCACCAGGGCATCGCGCAGCGTGTTTTGCTGGTACAGGAAGCCGGGGTTTGTGCCGGGTTCCACGTCGTACCAGGTTCCCCACTCGTCCACGATCAGGGCCACCCGCTTCTGGGGGTCATAGCGATCCATGATCGTGCCGTGTCGGGTGATCAGCTCATCCATACGCAGGCACTTGGTCAGGGTGGCCGCCCACTCCTCTTCGCCGAACTCGGTGGCGCTGCCCTTGGCCTCCCAGGACGGGCCGGGCACGGTGTAGTAGTGCAGGCTCAGGCCATCCATGTGCGCCGCCGCCTCACGCATCAACACCTCAGTCCAGCGATAGTCGTCCGAGTTAGCCCCACAGGCGATCTTGAACACCTTGTTGGCCCCGAAGTTGCGCACATAGGTGGCATAGCGGCGGTACAGGTCGGCGTAGTACTCGGGGCGCATCGAGCCACCACAACCCCAGTTCTCGTTGCCCACGCCGAAGTAGGGCAGCGCCCACGGCGCGGCGTGGCCGTTGCGCCGCCGTAGATCGGCCATCGGCGAGCGCCCGTCATGGGTGATGTATTCCACCCACTCCTGCATCTCGCGCACGGCCCCACTGCCCACGTTGCCGCAGATGTAGGGCTGGGCCCCAATCAGCGCGCAGAAGTCCAAAAACTCGTGGGTGCCAAAGGCGTTTGTCTCGGTCACGCCGCCCCAATGGGTATTGATCATGCTGGGGCGCCCCGCGCGCGGCCCCACGCCGTCGCGCCAATGGTATTCGTCGGCAAAGCACCCGCCAGGCCAGCGCAGCACCGGTATCTTGAGCCGTCGCAGCGCCTGGATCACGTCGTCGCGCATGCCCCCGGTATTGGGGATGGGCGACTCCTGGCCAACCCAGATGCCCTCGTCCACGCAGCGGCCCAGATGCTCGATGAAATGCCCGTAGATGTTGCGGTCGATCCTGTGGCCGGTCCCGTCGGCGCTCACGATGACGCGGTGCATCGCCTCTCCTCTCCTTTTTGGTCTCCCTATGGCGTCCATGATAGCGGAGAGAGCGGCCAGGCACAAAAAAGCAGGGCAGGGGTCTTCCCTGCCCTGCTGAGCGTCAGATCGGGCGAGCCGTGAGTTGAGCTGGTCTCACCTGGTGGTGTGGCGCTGGTCAACGGGTGGCGCGGTGTCTCAGGCGCTGACTACCGCGTCGGTAGCCGGTTCACCAACTACCCCATCAATAGCCTTCTTGAGGTTAGCCTTGGGCTGCGCGCCCACCAGCCGCTGCACCATTTTGCCATCCTTGAAGATAGCCAGCAGTGGGATGCTCATCACGCCAAAGCGGTTGGCCAGCTCGGGGTCGGCGTCAATGTCCACCTTGACCACCTTGAGCCGCCCGCTGTACTCGGCGGCCAACTCCTCAACGATCGGACCCACGGCCCGGCAAGGGCCGCACCAGTCGGCATAGAAATCCACAAACACCGGTGTCTCCGCTGCCTGTACCTCATCTACAAAGTTCGCCGTGTTTACCTTCGTCAATGTACCCATTGTTTTCGATCCTCTCATGGTGGCCATGCCCCGTCCCGCGCCTCCGGGGCAGCGGTGAAAGCGGGCCTGTCATGGTCTTCTCGCTTATCCAAACACTATCATTGCACGTTTTATTCCAGGCTGGCAATCGCCCCACGCGGGGACGCATGTGGGCGACGTTCCGCCGCGGCGGAGTAGCCCGCGGCCTACCAGCCCGCCGAGGCGCGCAGCTTGCCGTGTTCGCCCATGCAGCGGCCCGGCGTGGGAAACACCTTGCAGGGGTTGCACAGCCCCGCTGGATCAAAAGCATTTTTTACATAACTCATCGTAGCCAGGTCGGCGGGGCTGAAGATGAGGTGCATCAGGTCGTTCTTCTCCATGCCGATGCCGTGTTCGCCGCTGAGCGAGCCACCGGCGGCGGCGCACACGCGCAAGATCTCGTCGCCGGCCGCCTTGACCCGCTGCACGTCGCCGGGCCGATCCGCGTCGAACAGGATCAACGGGTGCAGGTTGCCGTCGCCGGCGTGAAACACGTTGGGGATGCGCAGGTCGTAGGCGGTGGCAACGCGGGCCACCTCGCGCAGCACGGCGGGCAGAGCGCTGCGGGGGATCACCCCATCCATGGTGTAGTAATCAGGGCTGAGCCGGCCCATTGCCCCAAACGCGCCCTTGCGCCCGGCCCACAGCCCGGCCCGCTCCTTCTCGTCGCGGGCCACGCGCACCTCCAGCGCGCCGTGCGCCGTGCAGGCCGCCGCAATTGCGTCGCGCAGGTCGTCAAGGCCGTCGGCCAGCCCCTCCACCTCGATCAGCAGCACGGCGCCGGCGGCCAGGGGGTAGCCGGCGTGGTAGGCCGCTTCCACGGCCTGGATAGCCAGGTTATCCATCATCTCCAGCGCGGCGGGCACAATGCCCTGGCCAATCAGGGCCGACACCGCCTCGCTCGCCGCGTCGGCCGTGTCAAAGACGGCCAGCAAGGTGGCCACGCGCTCGGGCAGGGCGGCCAGGCGCACGGTAACCTCGGTGATCAGGCCGCAGGTGCCTTCGGCGCCCACCAGCAGGCCGGTCAGGTCGTAGCCAGGCGTATCCAGGGCCGCGCCGCCCAGGCGCAGCGCCTCACCGCCGGGTAGAACCACCTGCAGCCCCACCACATGGTTGACCGTTACGCCGTACAGCAGGGTGTGTGGCCCGCCGGAGTTCTCCCCCACATTGCCGCCGATGGTACACACCTTCTGACTGGATGGGTCGGGCACAAAGTAGAGGCCGTCCTTCTTGACCGCCTGGCTGAGGTGCAGATTGACCAGGCCTGGCTGCACCGTCGCCCGCAGGTTATCCGGGTCAAGCTCCAGGATGCTGTTCATGCGGACAAACCCGATCAGCAGCCCGCCCTGAACGGGGATTGAGCCGCCGCTGAGGCCGGTCCCCGCGCCGCGCGGTGTGTAGGGGATGCCCTCACGGGCACACAGGGCCAGCAGCGCGCAGACCTGATCGGTATTGTGGGGCAACACAACCACATCGGGCAGCGCCGCGTCAATTGAGGCGTCGTAGCAGTACAGGCGCACATCGTAGGGCTGCCAGAGCACGTAGCGTTCGCCCACGATGCCGGCCAGTTGGCCCACCAGGTCGGCCCGTTCCACCGCTCCCGCCTCCCTCACCCCGTGGCGCCGCCGGAGCGTCCCGCCGCCAGGGCCGGCGCGGGCCACAGATCGGGCCGGCGGTCGGCCAGCGCGGGGAAGCGGGCGCGCGTCGCCGCCACCCTGGCCGGATCAACCTCGCAGATCAGCAGTTCGTCGTCTTCGCCGGCCTCGGCGATGATCTCGCCCCAGGGGTCGCAGACCAGCGAGTGGCCGCCGAAGACCGTCCCGTTGGAGCTGCCGGTGCGGTTGACCCCCACCACAAAGCAGAGGTTCTCCACGGCCCGCGCCTGCAGCAACAGCCGCCAGTGGCCGGTGCGTGAGCGCGGCCACTCGGCGGGCAGCACGATCAGGCCAGCCCCGTCGCCAGCGTAGCGCCGGAATAGCTCAGGGAAGCGCAAGTCGTAGCACACGGCCAGGGCCAGCGTCGCGCGGGCGCCGCCGGGCCAGGTCACCTCCTGGGTAACCGCGCCAGCCAGGTCGCCCGGCTGCAGGTAGTGGTGCTCGTCGAAGGGGGTAAATAGGTGCAGCTTGTCGTAGTGGAGCAGTGTCTCGCCCTCGGCGGAAACCAGTGTGGCCGTGTTGTAGAAGCGGTCGCCGCGCCGGGTGAGCAGCGAACCGGCGATAGCCAGGCGGTGGCGTCGCGCCAACGCGCGCACTGCCTCCAGATGTGCCCCGCTGTCGTCGGGCACATGGCGGGCGTTGTTGGGCAGATCATAGCCGGTTGCCCACATCTCTGGCAGCACCAGCAACTCCGCGCCGCCCTCGGCTGCCCGTGGGGCTAGCTCAGCGACCCGCCGCAGATTCTCCGGGGGGTCGCCAGCCTGAATCGAAAACTGGCCCAGGGCTACACGTATGCTTGTCATTGCTGGCTCTCCCCTAGCACTCTTCAGCCCCAAAACGCCTGTTAGATTGACTGTAGCATATAGGGCGTGTGAGCGTCCCCGGCGTGGGGCCGGCCAAACATGATAATATGTGCGGGGGAAGCGGGACCTGCCCGCACAGGCTACCCAGTGTGACGGGTGCTCGTCGTCGGCCAGAGCTGATTTGAGGGATGTGGTGTAGGGGCGTCCCCCCGCGCCCGGTCCGGCCTGAGCGCGGGGGCGCGTCCCCACCATAGCGCGAACCCCGCCTGTGGATGATTGCAACACGGTTAGAGCGCCTCCGGGCTAGAGAGGGAGCGGCATGGACGAGACACGGTTCCGCTTCCTCAAGGAGTTGGTTGAGGCCCCCAGCCCCTCAGGCTATGAAGGGCCAGCGCAGCGGTTGTGGTGGCGCGAGGTATCGCGCTTTGCCGACGAGATCCGCACCGATACCCACGGCAACGTAATCGCCGCGATCAACCCTGGCGGCGCGCTGCGCGTGATGCTGGCTGGTCACTGCGATGAGATCGGGCTGATCATCACCTATATAGATGACGACGGCTTTCTGTGGTTCACCACTATCGGCGGCTTCGACGCGGCCATCCTGCCCGGCCAGCGGGTGCATGTGCATACCGCCGATGGGCCGGTGCTGGGCGTGATCGGGCGCAAGCCGATCCACCTGGTGCGCCCCGAGGACCGCTCCAAAGGCGTTGACCTCAAGGACCTGTGGATTGATATCGGCGCCCAGGACGGTATGGAGGCCCACGACACCGTGTCCGTCGGTGACCCCGTGACCATGGCCGTCGGCCTGGAGCGCCTGCGCGGTGACCTGGTTGTGTCGCGGGCGCTGGACAACAAGGTAGGCGCCTTCCTGGCCGCCGAGACCCTGCGCGCCGTGTCGATCAGGCGGCCCCGGGCCGCCGTCTACGCCGTCTCCACGGTGCAGGAGGAGATCGGGCTGCGCGGCGCGCACACCAGTACCTACAGCGTAGAGCCGCATGTGGGCATCGCCATTGATGTGACCTGGGCGACGGACCACCCGGGCATGAAAGAGGAGCGCAAGCGCATCGGCGAGATGGTACCCGGGCGGGGCATCGTGCTCACCCGGGGGGCCAATGTCAACCCGGTCGTCTTTCAGCGGCTGGTCCGCGCGGCCCGCGAGGGCGGCCTGCCCCATCAGATACGGGCCACCGCTGGAGCCACTGGCACCGATGGCAACGCCATGCAGCTCAGCCGCGGCGGCGTGGCCATGGGCATCGTGGGCGTGGCTCAGCGCTATATGCACACGCCAGTCGAGATCATCTCGCTGGCCGACCTGGACAGCGCCATTGAGGTGCTGACCCGCTTCCTGCTGGACCTTGATGAATCGGCGGACTTCACGCCGTACTAGCAGGATCGTCTCGGCTGCTCAGGTCCGCGGCGCCGCGTGGCGCATGCGGATGATCGAAAACTGCAGCGTGGAGGCGATCACGGCATGGTAAAGCGGTCACAACGAGGGGGTCAGCCGCAGTTCTACCCCCGCCTGGACATGCCGCCGCAGCAGGTCGCCCACCGTCTCCACGGCTAGCGGAGTCACTGGCTCAGTCGATGTGTAGGTTCCCGCGCCCTGGTCAATACAGCGAAAGGTGGCCCCAGGCAGCGTGTAGGCGAACAGCCGCGCCGCGCGCATGCGCTCCAGCCATCCGCTCTCAATGGCCATCACCCACTGGGCCGTCGTGTGGCCCAAGAACCGCTCGCGGTCCGCCGCCGTGGTCGTCGCCACTGCGCGGTAGGTCACCCGTGGGCAGTCGCGGGGGAAATAGTACAGCGGCGCGTGTTCCTGGTCTATCGCCCACACCAGCGGCGGCAGCTCGGGGCGGTGGGCTAGCCGACGCGGCACAAAGAGGCTAATCGTGGGGTCCTCGCCGAAGTGCGGCAGGTCCACGCAGCCCTCCTCCTGTGGCGACCTAGGCGTTGACCCTGATCGTGCCGGCGGGGCCGGCGACCAGGGCGCCCACCACGACGCCCGTCGCGCCGCGCGCCTGCAGCCCGGCCAGCAGACTGGGCACGGCGTGTGGCGGCAGGGCGATCAGCAGCCCTCCACTGGTCTGGGCATCGGCCAGGGCCAGCCGCAGCGGCTGGGGCACCGCCGTGTCGAACTCCAGCCGGCTGGCCAGAGCCTCCAGGTTGCGCCGCGTGCCCCCCGGAGCCACGCCCTGCTCGGCCAGATCCAGGATGCCCGGCAGCAGTGGCACGCTGCCGGCGGCGATGGTGGCGCGCAGGCCGCTGCCGGCGGCCATCTCGGCTAGGTGGCCCAGGAAGCCAAAGCCGGTCACGTCCGTCGCCGCGTGTGGCCCGGCCTCCATCATCGCCTCGGCGGCGGCGCGGTTCAGCGTGGCCATCAGCGCGATCACCGCTGCCGATAGCTCTTCGGTGGCCACCCCCTGCTTGATCGCCGTGGTGGCGATGCCCGAGCCGAGCGGCTTGGTCAGCACCAGCGCGTCGCCAGCCTGGCCGGCGGCGTTGGTCACAATGCGGTCGGGGTGGATCAGGCCGGTTACGGCCAGGCCATACTTCGGCTCAGCGTCGTCCACGGTGTGCCCACCGACCAGGGTGACGCCAGCCTCACGCGCCTTGTCGCTGCCCCCCCGTAGGATCTCCGCCAGCACGTCCAGGGATAGCGTGCCCACGGGGAACCCCACGATGTTCAGCGCGGTGATGGGGCGGCCGCCCATGGCGTAAACATCGGACAGCGCGTTGGCCGCTGCGATGGCCCCAAACCAATAGGGGTCGTCCACCACCGGCGTGAAGAAGTCCACCGTCTGCACCAGGGCAAGGTCAGGGGCAAGACGGTACACGCCCGCGTCGTCGGCGGTGTTTGTGCCCACGAGCAGGTTCGGATCGGTCGGTGGTGGCAGGTGGCGCAGCACGTACGCCAGGTCAGGCGCGCTGACCTTGCTGGCTCAACCGGCGCAGCGCGCCAGGCTGGTCAGCCGGATCGGCTCGTCCACGTGTTCACCCCCTTTCCTACATCCAGGCGCATCGTCTCCTTTCAGGGTAGGCTATCGGGTCGCTAGCGGGCAAGCCGCCGCACGACCCTGCTGGTTCAACCCCCGCGTGTGTTGTCCCGCGCCACGACAGCGGTCACGCTCAGGATGGCGTTCCCCTCACTTTTCTGAGGCGCTCCCGGCCGATGGATTGTCCTATATCGTTGAATTAACTTGTGTGCTACACTAACGGCCACGCTGAGCTGATGTAATTCGTCAGAGGGCTGGCGACCTAGCTAGCCCTGTATTGCTCAGGCGCGGGAACCGGCGGTGGTGGAGTAGCGTGCGTGGTGGGCCAGGGCGCCCAGGAGCTAGGACGATGTGAGCGTGAGTCCCCCCGCGCCATCCCTATCTACACGCACAGCCTAACCGCCCCTCGCGCACCGGGGAACTGTGATACTGTGATGTAGGCCAAAGGAGATAATCATGAAACGATCAATAGCGGTGCTAGGGACTCTGGTAGCTCTGGGTGTGGGGTGCATCGGTGGTAGCGCATGGCCGGTCGCGCGGGCGGCCACCCCCCACGATGCCCCGGCCTCTTTTCTGATCAGCACTCTTGAGGCCACGGCCTACGCGCCTGATAGCACGGGCACGATCACCTCGCCGGGCTACCGCGATGGACGCGTCGTGTACGTGGTCCACCTGCGGCGCCTGCCGCCACCGGCCACGCTGGGCGGAGCCGTCTACAAAGTGTGGTTGATCAATCCAGCCGGTGTGGTGGTGATGCCGGGCGGAGTGCTGGACTATCATGCCGACGGCTCGGCGGATGGCACGTTCGTCAGCCTCTACCACGACTATACGGTGCTGGCGGTGACGCCGGAGAAGAGCGCCTTTGGCTCAACGCCGGAGAACGACAAGGTGTTGGACGGCACAGTTAATCCGGCTGCCCTACAGGAAGCCCTGGCGACCCACGTCGCTCAGCTAACCGTGACCGAGAACCACGTTCCCGCCGCCTACACCAAGACGGTCACGCCGGCGGCTACCGCCACCGGCCAGGCCACGATGCCCCGGGCAGCCAGGGCGTTGACCGTGCGTGACGCGGCGGCGACCAGTACGAGCACTATTCTGCTGACGCCTCTCAGCGATCCTCATGGGACCCTCTGGATTGGCGCCCGTGGGGCAGGTACCTTTACAATCAAGGCAAGTGGTCGTCTGCCCGCCGCTGTCACGGTGCAGTACCTGATCATCAACCGCTAATCGCGTCCGGGGCCACGGGCTCAGGCGCAAAGCCGGCAGCATAAAGGAGACTGATGCGCCTTCAACCCTCCCGTGACGACCTGATTATGCTGACCAGGCTCAACCCTTTCGACCGCTTCCCTGATGGCCGGCCACGCGTGCCCGATGACCTGATCCAGCGGATGAAAGCGGTGACCACCGAGGAGGCGTGGGGGGTGCTGCGTGAGCACGGCTACCATCGGCAGTTCGAGGGCAACTGGTTACAGACCCACCCGGGCAAGATCATGGTGGGGCGGGCGGTCACCGCGCAGTTCCTGCCGCACCGCCCCGACTACCATGCGGTTGTTCAGGAGGCGGGCCTGGGTGAGGGCCGGGGCAGCATCGGCGGCCAGAACTCATGGGTCATTGAGACGCTGTTGGCCGATGATGTGATGGTGGTGGACATCTTTGGCAAGGTGAAGGACGGCACGGTGATCGGCGATAACCTGGGCACGGCCGTGCGCAGCCGCACGCGGGCCGGCGCCGTGATTGATGGCGGCATCCGCGACTACCAGGGGTTGATGACCCTGACCGAGGTCAACTTCTTTGTGCGCGGCGTTGATCCAACGGCGATCGCTGATGTCACCCTGGCTGGCCTGAACATCCCGATTCGTATCGGCGGGGTGACCGTGCTGCCCGGCGACGTGGTTTTGGGCACGCCGTCGGGCGTGATCGTGGCGCCGCCGCACCTTGTCCAGGAGGTCGTGGAGCGCAGCGAGGCCATCCGGGTCCGCGACGAGTTCGGCAAGCAACGCCTGGCTGAAGGCGTCTACACGACGGGCGAGATAGATGTGCCGGTCTGGCGCGCGGACATTGAGGCCGATTTTCAGGCCTGGTCTGGCGCGAGGAGGAGCTAACCATGGCTGCCGCTCCGCTGCGCGATGAGCCAGGGGCTGACGACCACGCTCCCACCTCCTCGCGGCCCAGCGGCCTGCGCATCACCGACCTGCGCACAGCCACGGTTGGCTGGGACCAGTGGCATTTCACTCTTGTACGGATTGACACGAACCAGGGCATCAGCGGCTACGGCGAGGTGCGCGACCTGGCCAGTAAGACGTATGCGCTGATGCTCAAGAGCCGTATCCTGGGTGAGAACCCCTGCAACCTGGATAAGCTGTTCCGCCGGATCAAACAGTTTGGTCACCACGGGCGGCAGGGCGGCGGTGTCTCCGGCGTTGAGATGGCCTTGATGGACCTGGCAGGCAAGGCCTACGATGTGCCCGCGTACGCCCTGGCCGGGGGCAAGTTTCGTGAGCGCGTGCGCATGTACTGTGATACACCCAACGAGCCGACCGGCGAGGCCATGGGTCACAAGCTGGCCGACCGGGTAGCGCGGGGCTACACGATGCTCAAGATGGACCTTGGTGTGCAGCCACTGGTGGGCATTCCGGGGGCACTGTCGTGGCCCCAGGGCATGTTGTCTGGCGACCCCGAGGACCACATGGAGCGCATGTTGGAGACGCGCCGGATTATGCACCCGTTTACCCATGTGCGCCTGACACCCCGGGGCATCGCCCTGATCCGCGAGTACGTGGACAGCGCCCGCGCCATCGTCGGTGACGCCGTGCCTATCGCCGCCGACCATTTTGGGCACATCGGCGTGGACGACTGCATCCGGCTTGGCCAGGCCCTGGAGCCCTATAACCTGGCCTGGCTGGAGGACCTCGTGCCATGGCAGTTTACCGACACATGGGTGCAGATTGAGCGGGCGCTGCACACGCCGGTGTGTACGGGCGAAGACATCTTTGGCCTGGAGGGCTTTCGCCCTTTGATCCAGGCCCGTGGGGTCAACGTGATCCACCCCGATCTGGCGACCAGTGGGGGCATCATGGAGACCAAGAGGATTGGCGACCTGGCCCAGGAGCACGGCATCAGCATGGCCCTGCACATGGCGGGCACGCCGATCAGCACGATGGCCAGCGTCCATTGCGCCGCGGCGACTGAGAATTTCATCGCCCTGGAGCACCACTTTGCCGACGTGCCGTTCTGGGACGACTTCATCGGCGGGGTGCCCAAGCCAATTATCCAGCGTGGGTATATCCCCGTCCCCGACGGGCCAGGCCTGGGCTTCACGATCAACGAGGAGGTGATCAGGGCACACCTGTCGCCTCAGGACACCGGCTTCTTCGAGCCAACCCCCGAGTGGGACGCGCAGCCTGGTTGGGACCGCCTCTGGTCATAGCAGACTATCTCCCCAGGAGAGTGTTTTCTACCTCATGCGGCGATTCTTGGGCGCCCCGAGGGTGAAGGGGAGGAAGGCGACCGCGCCGAGGGTGGTGTGGATCCATGCCAGGAGAGTGACGCCCCAGGAGGCCGCCTCAAGGCGGACTATGCGGGGGTGCCCGCCGCCCGGAGCAGCAGCGTGGCGATGGAGGCGGGGGCAAGGCGCAAGAAGAGGGGTAGGCCCGCGCCGCGGCAGAGCAGGATGTGGACGCGCTAGCCATGCAGCACGTGGGTGTGCTGATCTAGGTCGCCCGCGCTGGGTGAGGTCCTCCGGTGGTGAGTGGATTCAACAGGCGGGTCAGCGCCGGCGCAAGCGCCCGGCGATGCCCTGCGTGAGCATAGCCAGTTCCTCAACGTGCAGTAGGCGCAGGGTGGCCACGTAGGCGACCAGGCCGGCGCCCCCGACGAGGACCAGGAAGGCGGCCAGGTGAACTGCCCCGCCCGCGCTCCAGCTCTGGCCAAGGTAGCCGCCAATCAAGCAGACTAGGGCCATCGCCGCGCCAGCGGCGAGCACGCGGGCCGCCGTGGGCAGTAGACCGGTGCCGCGCAGGCTGCCCTGCCATAGCCAGACCAGGGCAAAGAGCAGCGTCACGTGGGCGATCTGCTTGGCCGAGTCGGCCAGGGCCAGGCTCTGCATGCCCGGTAGCCCGCGTAGGTGCAGCAGGTCAATGGCCGTGAGGGCCACGACAGCGTAGACGACGATGGAGATCACGCCGACCACTACGGGCGTTTTGGTGTCGTTGCGGGCGTAGAAGGCGAAGATGAGCAGTTGGTCCAGGGCGGCGGCGGCCAGGCCGGGCAGGTAGCCGTGTAGCGCGGTCGTCGTCCTCACGGTGGCCGCGTGGTCGAACCGGCCATGCTGGAAGGCCAGGGTGATGAAGGCGCCGCCCAAGAAATAGAAGCTGACCACGGCAGGTACGATCAGCAGGCCGATTATGGCCAGGCCGCGGGTAAGCGTCCGGCGGAACTCGGCGCCCTGCTGGGTGGACAGCGTGGGCAGGCTGCCCAGGCTCATCGCCGTGGCCACGATGCCCAGGGGCAGCTGAATCAGCCGCGTGGCATAGGCCAGCGCGGCCCGGCTGGTCTCACCGGATTGCCACTGCAGGTTGCTGTCCAGGGCGACCTGCCCCTGGGTAAGCACCAGGCCCAGGGCCACCGGCCAGTAGAGCACGCCGATGCGCCGTACCTCGGGGTGGCGCAGCCGCAGGCCCCAGCGCAGCCGCACATGGCGCAGCCCGTAGGCCTGCAGGGCGACCTGGCCGATAGCGCCCAGCAGGACGCCCACGGCCAGGCTGTTGAGGCCGATCCAGCGGTGCAGCGCGATAGCCGACAGCAGCACGGCAGCGTTGAACACAACCGGGGCCACGGCGGGAAACACAAAGCGTTGCTTGGCGTAGAGCAGGGCGGTGAGCACGCCGGAGAGGCCCAGGCACAGGATGGCGGGGGCCATCAGGGGCAGGGCGGCCGTGGCGATGCGCAAGCCCTCGGAGTGCGCCCCGTAGCGCGAGAGCACCTGCGCGGGGAACAGTTCGACAAGCAGGACGGCCAGGCCCATCACCAGCGCGGTGACGGTGAGCACCGTGCCGGCCACCGTGGCGAAGGTCTCCTCATCATCGCGCAGCCGGCTAAACACGGGGATGAAAGCCGCGCTGATCACGCCGCTGACCAGCAGATCGTAGATGGAGGTCTGCACGGTCAGGGCTGTAACATAACCAGAGTAACTGACGCCGCTGCCGAACAGCCAGGCCTGGACGCTATCGCGGCCAAACCCCAGCAGGCGGCTGAGGATGTTGCCGGCCATGATAATGGTGGCGGCGCGGGCTATGCTGACCCCGCCAGAGCGTCGGGCACCGGTGGTTGAGTCCGCTACGTCCGCCCCCGCGGCGGACTCACCGGGGACCATCAGGCGCCCACTGCCCTATCACTGCTTCACGGGGACGTAGTGGCTGAAGAAGTTTTCGTCGCGGATTAACTTGCCCTGGCGGTACACCTTTCGGTAGAAGATAGCCGTGGTGTCGCCGTTGCCCGGGTAGGAGTAATAGGGGCCATAGATCGTGGTGGACTGGTGGATGTCGGTGCTGTAGAAGCGCGCTTCCAGGTACGCCGTGTTCAGATTGTAGGCGAACTTGAGCAATAGCCAGCGGCCCGTGTCGTTCTTGAACTTGACATCTGGTCCCCCAGGCGCGTTGTAGATCGTGGCGTCCATACCCGTAGGCTGGTAGTAGGAGACTACATTAGCGTGCGGCGTGCGCTCCACAATGGGCAGCCCCGCATAGAGAGCGGCCTTGAAGATGGTCACAGCCACCTGGCAGACGCCGCCGCCGACGCCCGGCACGTCCTTGCCGTCCAGGATAGTCAGTTCGTCTACGTAGCCCTCCTTATAGTCAATCTCGCCAACTGATTTGTTAAAGGAGAACACGGCGCCTGGCGGGATCAGCGAACCATCCAGCACGCGCATGGCTGTCAGGATGTTTGTGATGCGGTCGGCGCTGGAGCCATAGAAGTTGGTGTAGCTCATGCCGACCATCGTCTTGATGCCCAGTGCCCGCGCCCGCGCCGTGGTTAGCCGGGGGATCAGCGGGCGTAGCGGCACGGTCACCCGTGACGTTCCTGAGGCAGCGGTCAACAGGGCGTGGGCCAGGCCGGGAGCATCAAGCTCTACGCCGTTGGCCGACGGGATCACCCATGCCTTCCGACCATCGGCCCCAAACGAGGCGTTGCGCGCGGGCCGCCTCACCCGGCCAGCCAGCCAGGCAGCCGCGTGGCGTAGGGCGCCCGGATCCAGGACCAGCGCATGGCTGGCGTCTGGACCAAGGCGCAGGGCGCTGACCAGGGCCCGGGAGGGAAGAGTCCAGCGTACCGCGCCAGCCACCAGGGTTGGAGGATGGGCCAGCAGCCACTGGCCACGGGCCAGCGTGGGCAGTAGATCCGCTGTGCGCACGGCAGGTTGCTGGTGGCTCGGGGGCAGGGCCAGCCCTGCCCCCGAGCCTGAGAGTGTCCCCACGATCTGACGGAAGGCCGCGTCGCGCTCCAGCGTCGTGCTCTCATGAGAGGGGATCAGCGTCAGATGCCCCTTGCGCAGGACCAGTTGGGCCGAGCGGGCCTGCCGGTCGGTGCGCGTGGCGATGGTGGCGACCAGGCGCCTGACCGCCGCTAGATCAGGCGTGGGGCGGGGTAGCAGGGCCGGCGTCGCGGCGCGCAGCAGCGCCGTGGGCAGAGTATAGGCGCGTCCAGCGGCCGTGACCTGGCCCAGGGAACGAGTAAGCCGGGCCGAGTCGGCGTCGGTGGCCAACTGGCGCGTCCGCTTACCGGCAACCAGAGCACGCAGCCGCATCAGGCGTAGCGCGTTGTGCGCGGCGACCGCGCCTGCCCGCCTGCCTTGCACCTGGCGGAGGGCCGCCGCCGTAGCTCGGCCACGCTCGGCCCCAACAAGGGCGTTGTTGATGGCGGTCGCACGGCTACGCGCCGCGGCCGTAGTCAGGCGGGGGTTAATGGCCTGGATAGGCAGCGTGAGGGCAGGTGAGCCAACATGGACCAGGGCGGCCGAGAGCGCGGCGGCGGCGGCGGCCTGATTCAGGCGCTGGCCGGCGCTGGCTGGCCGGAGCAGGGTCACCCCGCTGCTGACGACACCCAGTTGAGCGTCTTGTGCTCCCCGGTCGAGTTGGCCGGCCAGCCCGGCGACCAGAGCAGAGAGGCGGGCGTGATCAAAGGACACTAGAGGGAGCAGATCGCGAGGGCGCAGCATTAGGGTGGCCTGGCTGCCTAGACGATCCAGCACGGGGCCGCCGCGGCCCAATCGGTAGGCCGCTGAGACCTGTGATGTGAGGTCATAACGCAGGCCTACATCGGCGCTGCGGACGATCCAGGACCGACCGGGGGCGCGCAAGGTCACCCGCGTCGTGGTCAGCGTGGCCTGTACTTTGGCCAGGCGGGCAACTGCGTCGGCGGTCGTGGCGCCGCTCATGTCTACCCCGGCAACGCGCACGCCAGGGTAAATGCGCGCGCTGTTGACCAGCTCAAAAGCAATCAGGCCGGCGGCGCCTAGCAGCAGAGGCGCCATGAGCGCCGCCATTAGGGGCAGCCTGCGTGGCAACCGGCCCATCATCGCCGACGGCGTGGGCAATGGCGGCGAGATCTCCACGGTTAGTATCCTCTCCAGGCCGCTGATTGATCATCGCGGCACGCATTGACTACCCAATAGGTGTGAAGGACTATAGCACTATGGTAGAGCAACTTTTGTTCCGTTGCCCAGCCTCTCGCTAGAACGCTGTTACGGCTGCCCCAATGACTAAACGCGCCGGGTCGTGGTACGGGGACAGAGCGCCCACCGCGGGCGCCTCACCGCGCTGGTTGAATGCGTCGGGAGTGTTGAGCGCCAGGCGGGTCATGGTTTGCCGCGCACAAAGACGATCGCTCCGGGCACGCCAGTGTTAACCAGGTGGTAGTGGGCGCGCAGCCAGGGCAGGAAGCCAGGGTAGAGCTGCCGGTTACTGAAGACGCCGCGCCAGATCACCACCAACTTGGCCCGCGACGCATCGGTGGTCGTTTTCAAGCGGGCCTCCTTCAGGTAACCGGCGCGGGCGCGCACAATAGAGGGGTCGCATAGCAGGGGCGGCACCAGTCGGTTAGCCTGGGTAGCCACAAACAGATCATCGGTGACAATACGCTGCCAGGTCTGGGTGTGCGCGGTCACCCAGTAGGAGAGACACTGGCGTAACAGCAGGCGGTAGGTATCCGCGTTGAGGGCCAGGCCGCGGTGGGCCGAGGTGGCGGCGGCCACGCAGGCGGGGATATTATGGCTATTGGCCTCTATATGCCGGGTATAGGGGGCCAGAGGGCCATTGCGACTGGAGGCCACGGCCAGGAACAGGCCGGTCGTGCGGTCCAGAGTGCTCAGGCGAACCGTGGGCGCTGGCCCCAGCGCACCTCTGTGGCCGCCCGTGGCGCTGGCCGTGGCGTAGAGCGATGGCAGGGGCGCCACCTGGGTTGCAGCCCAGGCGGCGATGCCCAGCACACCCAGGATCAGGGCAGCCGGTAGGCGGCGCGGGGCCAGCACGGCCCCGGCCAGACCGCCCGCGGCCACGGCCAGCGGGGGGAACAACACGGTGAGCTGGTGACCAATCAAGGGATGATAGCGGGCCAGGAACAGCGCCGTGGTGAGCAACCACAGCAGATGGATGGTCAGGCTGACCGCCCGGCGGCGCAGGGCGGCGCAGACCAGACCGAGGGCGGCGGCGATCAGCAAGCCGGGGTCCCACAGGGCCATATCACGGATGGCCCGCAGGTTGGCCCCGCTGTCCAGGGGGTAGACCTTGCTAGCCTGGAAGTGAAAGCTGATCACCTGATCATACTGGTCGCGGGGGGCAAAAACACCCAGCACGAGCACCAGGGGCAGCAGGGTACTCAAGGCCAGCAACAGCAGGTCCACGGCCAGGTTGAGCGGCAGGTGTTCGACCGAGCCAGCCTCCTCGGCAGTGGTCCACTCACCCTCCGCGCCGCCCTCGCGGCCAAACGACGCGCCCATTACAAAGAGGGCGATGGGCACGGCGAAGACGACGGCGAGCAGCTTCATCTCCAGGCCCAGGCCCAACAGCAAGCCAGCCATAACCACCAGCAGGCGGTTGCGCGTGCGATAGTACCAGTGCGCGGCGGCCACGCCGAGCAGAGACAACCCCAGCATAGGGATCTCCGCCTCGATGGTATGGCTATACAGGACCATCGCCGGTGAGAGGCCCAGAGCCACGGCGGCGGCCACGCCAGCGGCTGGTCCATAGGATGCCCAGGCGGCCCAGCCGACGCCGATCAGGGCCAGCGCCCCGAAGACGGCGATCACCAGATGGCTGACCACGGCAGCGCCCAGGCTGCCGCCCAGAACCTTCAGGCCCAGGACGAGCGACCCCAGAAAAGCGGCCGGTTGGGAGCTGAACACCTCACCGAAAATAGTGTGGCCCTTCTGTAGTAGCTGCGCTGAGACGATGTAGGCCCCCTCGTCGTAGTCGCTGACGTGCAGTCCCGGCCAGACGCCGTAAGTGTAGCCAGCCGCGTGGAACGCTTCGTAGTCGAAGAAGCCAATGGCCAGCAGAACGATCAGCACGCCGACCACCACGGCCACACCGCCGCGCCGCTGCGGCCGCACATAGCTGGCCGTCCAGCTTCCGGGGCCAGGATAGCCCAGCCCGGGTGCCCGCCCATCACGCGGCGGCTCTCCGCCGGCCCGCTCCTGCCGGATCATCTTCTCCTCCTCACCCTTACGCCATGTGGATATGGGCCAGACCCTGGCCGCACGGGGCCACGCCCCGCCCTCATGCCCCCCGCTCAAGGACAGCGGCCATCTCCGCCCAGTTGGGGCCAGCGTGGACATCAACCCCGATGGGCACATCGGAGATAACCTCCTGCATAGCGTTTGTCATAATCTCGGCGACCAACCCGGCCATGTCAGATAGCTCCACCCGGGGAACGCGGAACACAAGTTCGTCGTGTACCTGCAAGATCATTTCACCGTGCATGTGCTCAGCGCGCATGCGCTCGGCGATGCGGATCATGGCGATTTTGATCAGGTCGGCCTGGGTGCCCTGCACCGGCATGTTGATCGCCGCGCGCTCGGCCGCCTCGCGCAGCGTGCGGTTACGGTCGTTGATCTCAGGGATATAGCGGCGGCGGCCTAGCAGGGTGGACACGTAGCCCAGGCGGCGGGCCTCTTCCTTGAGCGTCTCCATGTACGCGGCCACGCCGGGGTAGGTGCGGTTGTACTCCTCGATAAAGCGGCGGGCTTCCTTGCGTGAGATGCCCGCGTTCTGGGCCAGGCCGAACTCGCTAAGGCCGTAGGTCACGCCGTAATTGCCCATCTTGGCCACGCGACGCATCTCGCTATCAACGGCGTCAGGGGCTACCTTGAACATCAGAGCAGCGGTGACCACATGGATGTCCTCACCGCTGTGGAAAGCCTCCAGCAGGCGGGCGTCCTGGGAGAGGTGGGCCAGGATGCGCAGTTCAATCTGCGAGTAGTCGGCGCCCAGAAGCAGGGTATCGGAGTCACGCGTGATGAAAGCGCGCCGGATCTCCCGCCCCACCTCGGTCCTGATGGGGATGTTCTGCAGGTTTGGCCCGCTAGAGCTGAGCCGCCCCGTGGCCGCCAGAGTCTGGTTAAACGAGGTATGCACACGTCCTGTGCGCGGGTTGATCAGGGCAGGTAGCCCCTCCACGTAGGTGGAGTTCAGCTTGGTCAGCTGCCGGTACTCCAGCAGCATATCCACGGCGGGGTGGCTGCCGCGCAGCGTCTCCAGCACGTCGGCGTCGGTGGAGTAGCCGGTGGAGGTCTTGCGGCCAGCGGGCAGGGCCAGCTCGGTGAACAGGACGGTCTGCAGCTGCTTTGGCGAGTTCAGGTTAAAGGTGTGGCCAACAAGCTCATAGATCTGGCGGGTCAGGTCGTCGCTCTGGTGGTGCAACCGGGTGGCCATCTCGCGCAGGAACGGTACGTCCAGATCTATGCCGGCCAGCTCGATAGCGGTCAGCACGGGGACCAGGGGCATCTCCACCCGCTCAAAGAGGTCCATCAGCCCTTGATCAGCCAGATCACGCTCCAGCAGGATGCGCAGGCGCAGGGTCATATCGGCGTCGGCGCCGGCGTAGCGGGCAGCGTCGGCGATAGGGGTCTGGGCCATTGTCTTCTGAGCGCGCCCCTTGCCGATCAACTCCACGATGTCGGTTATCACCGTGCCGAAGCGGGCGAAGGCCAGGTCCTTGAGGCCATAGCCCCGCCGGCCTGGGTTGATCAGGTAGGCGGCGATCATCGTATCAAAGCTCAGGCCAGCCACGGTGATGCCACAGCAGGCGGCCAGCACCAGCATGTCGAACTTACCATTGTGGGCCACCTTGGTGATGGTGGGGTCCTCCAGGACCGGCTTGAGCCGCCCCAACGCGGCGACCCGATCAAGCTGATGTCCCTCGTCGTGGCCCAGAGGCAGGTAGTAGGCCAGCCCCGGTTGCACGGCGAAGGAGACGCCCACCACCTCGGTGCCGATCTCCTGCACCGATGTGGTCTCCAGATCGAAGGCCCAGCCGCCGCGCCGCCGCAGGCGGGCCAGCAGGTCATCCAGCGCCGCGTCGGTATCAATAATGTAGACGGTGGGGGCGGGCAGACCGCTCTCCTGCGCCGACGGTGAGACCTCGGGCACGGTCACCGGCTCAGCGTGGGCGATGGTGGTGGCCTCAATGCCCTGGCCGCCGCGCGTCTGGGTAGCCAGCAGGCTGGCGTCGGGGACCCCCGACGGGTCCAGCTCCAGGCCGGCGAACAGCCCGGCGGCGAACGGCTCCGGGGCCTGAGCCGCGGGAACTGAGAGGGTAGATGGCGCCTCCGGCGACGATGTGGTGGCCGGGGCCGCTGGTGGCGCGGCGCCTGGCCGCACTGGGGAGCTCATACCCGGCAGGCGGCCCAACAGACTGCGGAACTCCAGCTCGGCGAACAGGTCCAGGGCGGCCTGGCGGTCGTAATCGGCGATGCGGCAGGTGGCCAGATCCAGGGTAATCGGCACGTCAGTGACGATGGTAGCCAGGCGCTTGCTCTCCAGGGCCTGCTCCTGAAAGGGGGCCAGCAAGTCACGCAGACGTGGCTTCAGCTCCTCCAGGTGGGCATAGACACCCTCAATCGTGTCGTACTGGGCCAGCAGGGTGCTGGCCGACTTCTCACCGATGCCCCGCACCCCGGGTATGTTGTCGCTGGTGTCACCCACCAGGCCCTTGTAGTCGGGGATCTGGTCGGGCCGCAAGCCGTAGCGGGCCACGACAGCCTGCTCATCGTAGAGCATCGTTTCCAGTGGGCCGCGGCGGGGAGTTAGCACGGCCACACTGGGGCTAACCAACTGCAGGGCGTCCAGGTCGCCGGTGACGATCACCGTGCGCAGATCACGGGCGCTGGCCTGCAGGGAGAGCGTGCCCAGCACATCGTCGGCTTCAAAGCCATCCAGCTCAAAGACGGGGATGCTCAGGGCGGCGACCACCTCGCGCACGCGATGGAACTGGCCCCGCAGTTCAGGGGCCATCTCCGGGCGGGTCGCCTTGTAGTCCTTGAAGCGTTCGTGGCGGAAAGTCGGGGCTGACCGATCGAAGGCAACGGCCAGGTACGAGGGCCGCTGGCTCTGGATGGCGTTGAGCACGATGGCCGTGAAGCCGAACACGGCGTTGACCAGCTCCCCCCTGGCCGTGGAGAGGCCCGGGAAGGCGTGAAAGGCGCGGTGGACCACGGCATGGCCATCCACCAGCATCAGATCGGCGCCGGGGGTCGCGGGATTGATGGCTGGCCTCCTGACTAACGGCGCATGGAATCGTCGGCCTATACCGGGTACTCAGCCGTGCCTGCTTTCGCCGGGTCAACTGGTGGGGCAACGCCCCGGGCCTGGTTGAGGTGGCGCGGCCATATTATAGCATCGCCAGCGATCGGTGGTCGCAACCGCGCCCCTACCACACATCCCGGTAGCTTTTGCCTACCGGCGCCCCGACCAGGTAGGGCATTCCAGTAGGGTTCAGAAGCGGCTAGCGGCTCAAGACGCGGGGCTGTCCAGCGCGACGCTGTGGCCGGTCTCGGCGGAGCGATAGATACCGTCGAGGATGCTGGCGACCAACAGGATCTCGTCGAAAGTGACCAGAGGCGGCGTATCGTCCAGGATACAGCGCACAAAATGCGCTATCTTCTCACGCTGGCCGTCGGAGGGGCTGTCGGGCAGCACAGGCGTGAGGTCCATCAGCAGGCCGGCGAGTTCGCGGTTGACCGAGAGAGGGTCGCATTCGGCCCCGCCCCGTGTGCCCATCACCTGCACGTTGAAGCCCTCGCGGGTAGTGTTCAAGGCCCAGCTTGTCTCCAGTAGCAGCAGCGAACCGTTGGCGAAGCGCACCTGACCGGAGGCGAAGTCCTCCGTCTCGAAGCGGGTGGGGTCCCAGGGTCCAAAGCTGTTGGGGCCAGGGCGGGTGCCCAGTTTCTGAAAAACGTTGCCGAAGACGCTGACCGCTCGGGGAGCGCCGAGTAGGTAGATCGCCTGGTCCAGCACGTGGACCCCCAGGTCCATCAACGGACCACCACCGGATAGCTCCTTGGAGGTGAACACGCCCCAACCGGGAATGCCGCGGCGGCGGATGGCCAGGGCGCGGGTGTAATAGATCTCGCCCAGTTCGCCGGAGACGATGATGCGCTTGAGCGCCTGGGTATGCCAGGAAAAGCGGTACTGGAAGCCGATCATCAGCTTGCGACCCGAGCGCCGGGCGGCGTCTACAATGCCGCGCGCTTCGGCCGCGGTGCGGGCCACCGGCTTCTCCAGCATGACGTGCAGGCCGGCGGCCAGCGCGGCGGTGGCAATGGGCAGGTGGGTGCTGGGCGGGGTGCAAATGCTGACGGCGTCGAGGCCAAGGTCGCTCTCCAGCAGCTGTTGATAGTCGGTGAACGTGTGGGGAATGCCAAATTGCGTGGCAAAAGCGGCCAACGCGGCGGGCCGGGTGTCGCAGGCCGCCGCCACGTCCACTTCCTGGGCCAGGGCCAGGTAGCCAGGCACGTGAACACTCTCGGCGATGCCACCCGTGCCGATGATCGCTACCTGTAGTTTGCCATTCTTCATCGCTGCCCTCCTCAATTGTCCTGGGCGCATCGTGTGTGTGCCTGTTGACTCAGCCTCAGCTCTTATGATAACGTTAAGCCGTAGACGATAAAGGGCTGACGTCAGCATAGATAAGGGCACACGGTGGCGACGCCGCGCGCCCGATGCGCCGCTCCGGTTATTGGAGGAGGGGATGGATGGCGGTGACCCTCAAGGACGTGGCCCGGGAGGCCAGTGTCTCCAATGTGACGGTCTCCCGCGTGTTGGCTGGCAAGCAGTCGGCCATCGCGATCAGTGAGCCGACGCGGCAGCGCGTGCTACAGGCGGCAGCGCGCCTGGGGTATCAGCCGAACCTGCTGGCCCGCGGCCTGCGCACCCAGCGTAGCGGGGCTATCGGGGTGATGGTCGAGGATATCACCGACCCCTTCTTCGCCGCCCTGATCCCCGAGGTAGACCTTGTGTTCAAGGAGCGGGGCTATCGGTTCCTGCTCAGCCACGCTGCCCTCGATCCGCGCACCGGTCCCACCTATGATCGGCTGCTCGGCGCGTCGGTAGACGGTTTGCTCGTGTTGGGTGACCGGGCGCTCAACCGCGAGGCGGAAGAGGGCGTGCTGGCTCACCAGCGCTTTGTGGTGGGTATTGCTCGGGCACGACACGGCTCGGCCATCCCTTCGGTCAATGTTGATGATGACGCGGGAGTGCGCCTGGCCTTGGACCACCTGCGCGCACTGGGTCACCACCGCATTGGCTTTGTGGGCAACCGCGCTGTCTGGGATATGGAACGCCGCCTTGATGTCTTTTTAAGCCTGATGGCTCAGGCGGGCCTGGATGTGCCCGCCGACGCCGTGGCCCTGACGCCGCACACGGCGGAAGGGGGCTACGCGGCGGCGCGGCGGTTACTGGAGGGCCAGAGCGCCCTCACGGCTCTCTTATGTACGACTGACCTGCTGGCGCTGGGGGCGCTCTGCGCACTCAATCAGGGAGGCCTGCAGGCGCCGCGTGACCTCTCCGTGGTCGGTTTTGACGATATTCCCCTGGCTGCCTATGCGACGCCACCGTTGACCACCGTGCGCCAACCGGTGGCCGCGCTGGCGCGCACGGCGGCCACCTTGCTGCTCGACGCTATCGAAGGAGGCGCGTCTGGCCATGCCAATGGCGCAACACCAGCGGAGCCGCTGTCCCAAAACATGCCACCGCTGCTGGCCCCAGAGTTAGTGGCGCGCGCATCAAGCGGGCCGCGTCGCGGCGAGATGGCCTCGCGTGTGATGGGTTGAGGAGAGGAGGTGTGACAAGGGGCGGGTCAGCATACAGCGATCTGGCGGGACAGCGCGCCGCTGCCCGGCCATGGTAAGCCTGAGCGATCTCGCGGCGCGGCGCCTGACACCGTATGGCCTCGTTACAACCGATGGGCGGCTAATCTGAGGAGGTTATGGCTATGTCAAGATCCACCTTCCGCGTATCCATGGCGCGTACCGGCATTGTGCTGGTGGTAGCGCTGGCCTCTATCGCGGCGACCCCGCGACACGCCCTCCGCGCGCCCATTGAGATCACGGCGCAGGGCTGTTGGGGCGATAATGTGCAGGGTCCGGCCTTTGTACGCATCGCCGAGGGTTTCAACAAGGTGCAGTCGGCGATCCATGTGAAGGGCATTCGGGGCGGCACGACGGCGCAGATCCTGACCCGCGTTAGCGCGGGTAACCCACCGGACGTCTACTTCGATTGCTCGATCAGCGATCTGGGCCAGTGGGCGGCCAACGGGTATGCCCAGAATCTAGACCCCTATATTCAGGCCAGCCGCTTCGACATGAACAAGATCATCACCTCCGCGCGCGGCTGGACCAGCTACAACGGCCATGTCTACGCCATGCCGTTCCTGGAAGATACGTTTATGCTGCTGTACAATAAAAAGCTTTTCCGCGAGGCGGGCATCAGCAAGCCGCCGGTGACGACCGAGGAGCTAGTCGCCGATGCCCTGAAGCTGACCAAGCGAGATTCTAGCGGCAAGGTCACCCAGTTAGGATGGGGTCCCACCCTGTACGGCGGCGACTACATCGGTACCTGGCTGCCCGTCTACATGACCATCTTTGGCGGTTCGCTGGCTGACCCAGCGGGCAAGAAGATCAGCGCGAACTGCCCGGCGTGTGTGGCCGCCCTGGCCTGGGAGACGGACTACTTCAAGAAGGTGGGGCCAGCGAACATTGATAAATTCGCCTCCGGCTTTGGCAGCGAGTATTCGCCGGCCAACGCCTTCCTGACCGGCAAGGTGGCCATGATCATCAACGGCGAGTACTACTCGCACGTAGTGCGCGACTATGCGCCCAAAACCTTTGAGTGGGGCAATGTGGCGTTGCCCCACCCAGCCAGCAGGCCCGATCTGGCCAACTACGGCATGGCTGGTGGTAACCCGGCCACGATCATGAAAGGCTCCAAGCACCCCAAGGAAGCGTTTGATTTCCTGCGCTATATCGAGTCGGTGGAGCCGACGGTCGCCTTCGCCAACGCGATCAACAATGTGCCGCAGCTGTTCGACGCCATCAAGTCGCCCAAACTGGACCCTAACCCGCACTACCGCGCCTTTGTGCGGTATGCCTTCGGCAAGGGCATCAAGAACTTCCCCGTGCTGCCGGTCTCATCCGACTATGCGGACCAACTCACGCGTATTGAGGATCTGGTCGTGCATGGCAAGATGACCCCTCAGCAGGGTATGGACAAGGTGACCAGCACCGTGCAGGGCAAGCTGGATCAGCAACAGAGCGGCCTCTAACGAGAGCAATCGGTGATGGGCGCTGGGTGAGGGCGACGGGCCACGGAACCGCGCGGGCGTCCTGCTCGTCCTGGCCCCGCCGTCACGCCACCGCTGGAGCGGGACCTCCTCAGCGCCAATTACGTCGGAGCGGAGCGGAGCAAAACGATGCGTTTGACGCGCACGGAGCGGCACAACATCCTGGTGGGACTGAGCTTCTCCTCACCGTTCCTGCTGGGGTTCCTGGGCTTCACGCTCTACCCCATGCTGGCCTCGTTGTACTACAGCTTTACCCACTACAACGCGCTGGACGCGCCGCGCTGGATCGGGCTGACCAACTACAGCTACCTGCTCACCAAAGACGATGAGTTCCGCCAGGCGCTGGCCAACACGCTCTATATGGTCGTCGTGGGGGTGCCGGCGCAGTTGGCCACCGCGTTCATCACGGCGCTGTTGCTCAACGTCAAGATCCGTGGCGTGGCCGTCTACCGCACGGCCTATATCCTGCCCGCGTTCATGCCCATTGTGCCAATCACCCTGCTGTGGCGCATGATCTTTAACAGCGATACGGGCATCGTCAACCTCACCCTGGCCAGCCTGGGTCTGCCCCAGCCTGGTTGGTTCACCGACCCTTCGTGGGCCAAGCCCGGCCTAATCTTGCTTGCGCTATGGACTATCGGCACGGCCACGGTGATCTACCTGGCCGCGCTGCAGGACGTGCCGGAGCACCTCTACGAGGCGGCGGAACTGGATGGCGCGGGGCCGGCGCGCAAGATATGGCACATCACGCTACCCATGGTCTCACCGGCTACGCTATTCAACCTGATCACCGCGATGATCGCCACCTTCCAGATCTTCGGCGCGGCCTATATCATCGGTGGCAACAGCAATACTGGCGTGGGTAACCCGCAGGGGTCGCTGCTGTTCTACCTGCTCTACCTATGGAAGAGCGCCTTCCAATATCTACGCTTTGGCTATGCCTCGGCGATGGCCTGGATCCTGTTCCTGATCATCATGCTGTGTACACTGGTGCTGCTGTATGGGTCACGGCGCTGGGTCTACTACGAAGGGGAGGGCGCCTGATGGCCTCCGTGGAGCGTGGCGCGGCGCGGGGCGACGCCTGGGGGGCGTGGGCCACCGCGCGCCTGCGCCGGCGGGCGCGCCTGCGCGGTGTGGGGTTGCACCTGCTGGTGGGTGGTGTCGGCGTGCTGTTTGCCTTTCCCTTTGTGTGGATGATCATGATTTCCACTCGCGAGGACGCCGAGATATTTCGCTTTCCCCCTGCTTTGCTGCCCCACACCTGGGCACTGTACAACTACGTGGACGCCTTCAACTTCATCCCGTACCTGCTGTACACCTACAACACGGGCATTATCGCCGGCCTGAACGTGCTGGGCACGCTGATCTCCTGCGCGCTGTCGGCCTATGCCTTTGCCCGCGTGCGCTGGCATGGGCGGTCGGCGGTCTTCCTGCTGGTGTTGAGCACGATGCTGTTGCCCTACCCGGTGACCCTGATCCCGCTCTATGTGATCTTCAAGAACCTGGGTTGGGTGGGCACCTTCGCGCCGCTGATCGTGCCCGCCTTCTTCGGCAACGCCTTCTATATCTTCCTGCTGCGCCAGTTCTTCCTGACCATCCCCCAGGAGCTCGATCAGGCCGCGCGTATTGATGGAGCCAGCCACTGGGCCATCTTTAGCCGGGTGATCTTGCCCCTGGCCCGGCCCGCGTTGGCCGTGGTCGCTCTGCTGACCTTTCTGGGCAGCTGGACCGACTTCTTCGGCCCGCTGATCTACCTGAGCGACTCGTCGCTGTATACGCTATCGCTGGGCTTGCAGCAGTACCAATCGCTGCACGCTATCCGGTGGGGCCAGCTGATGGCCGCCTCGGTCATGTTTATGCTGCCGGTCATCCTGCTGTTCCTGGCCGCGCAGAAGACGTTTATCCAGGGCATCACGATGACCGGCTTGAAAGGGTAAGCGCATGAAGTTGGGCATCTTTACCGACGGCCTGGAGGCCCTGCCGTTCGTCGCAATGCTGGACCGCGTGTCCGCGCTGGGTTTGGGGGCCGTGGAGTTGGGCACCGGCTGCTTCTCGCCACACCCCCACTGTGACCTGGGCCTATTGCTGGAAGACGCGGCGGCCCGGTCGGCGTTTGCCAGTGAGATTGCCCGACGTGGCCTGATCATCAGCGCCCTGAACTGCAGCGGCAACCCGTTGCACCCGCGCCCCGAGCGCGCTGACGCCGATGACGCGACGCTGCGCAAGACGATCCTGCTGGCTGAGCTGTTGGGCGTGAGCAATGTCATGGCCATGTCCGGCTGCCCTGGCGCACCGGGCGAGTCGCGGTACCCCAACTGGGTGACCTTCCTGTGGCCCGACGACTTTCTGGAACTGCGCGCCTGGCAGTGGCAGGAGAAAATCCTGCCCTACTGGCAGGACGTGGCCGCGTTCGCCCGCACACACGGTGGTGTGCGGCTGTGCCTGGAGATGCACCCCGGTATGGCTGTCTATAACACGGAGACCCTGCTGCGCCTGCGCGCCGCGGCGGGTGAGAACCTGGGGGCTAACCTGGACCCCAGCCACCTGTTCTGGCAGGGCATGGACCCACTGGTGGTGATTCGGGCGTTGGGCCAGGCCGTCTTTCATGTCCACGCCAAGGATACGCGCGTAGACGGCCCCAATACGGCGCTGGTGGGCGCGCTGGACACCTCATGGCCGGCCACGCCGCAAGCCATGCCCTGGGTCTTTCGCGCCGTCGGCTACGGCCATGGGGCGGGCTTCTGGGCCGACTTTGTCTCCGAGTTACGCGCTGGTGGCTACGATGGCGCGCTGAGCATTGAGCACGAAGACCCACTGCTGGAGGCTGGTGACGCTATCGCCAAGGCCGTGGCCCTGCTGCGCGGTGTCGTGCCGGCGGAGGGCGAGGCCACCGGTTAGCTGGTGAACCCAACCGGGCGAGCCAGCCCATAGCTGAGTTGCATTGTAGATACCCGTCGTAGAGCGGGGAAGGAGTAACCGTGAGTGTGAGCGAATCACCTCGAGAGAATGGCCCGGCGGCCCGGCTACGTGTGGGCGTGATCGGCTGCGGCGGAATAGCCCAGATGATGCACCTGCCTCACCTGCGTGAGCTGCATGAACGCTACGAGATCGCCGCGTTGTGCGACCTCTCGCCGGGCGTGCTGCGCGATGTGGGCGCTGACTACGGCGTGACGCGGCTGTATACCGATTACCATGCCCTGCTGGCCCAGGACGACATCGCGGCCGTGCTGGTGCTCACCGCCGGTTCGCACGCGCCGGTGGCCCTAGCCGCCGCGCAGGCGGGCAAGCATCTGTTTGTGGAGAAGCCGCTGTGCTATACCCTGGCCGAGGCCGACGCCGTGCTAGCGGCGGTGCGTCAAGCGGGTGTGACGCTGATGGTAGGCTACATGAAGCGCTTTGATAGTGGCTACCTCTACCTCAAGAACGCCCTGGCCAGCGTGGAACGGCTGCGCTACGTGCAGGTTAACGTGTTGCACCCCGCTGAGGAAGCCTATATCGAGCACCATCACCTGCACCGCCACCGCGACATTGAGCCGGCGGCGCTGGCCAGTCTGGAGGCCGGCAATCGGGCGCTGGTTGCCTCCGTGCTCGGCCCTGGCTATGGCGTGGGCGAGGAGTACGCCTTTGTGGAGGTCCTGCTTAGCTCACTTGTGCATGATGTGAACGCCCTGCGCGGGCTGCTGGGCGAGCCAGAGGAGGTGCTGGGCACGGAGATCTGGAACGAAGGCCGCTGCCTGGTGACTACCCTGCGCTACACCCCCGACGTGTACTGCATGCTGGCCTGGACCTACCTGCCCGACCTGCGCAACTATCAGGAGACGCTGGCCTTCTACGCCGACGCCGTCCGCCTACGCCTGGAGTTCCCCTCGCCCTTCCTGCGCAATGTACCCACGCCGGTTGTGGTGGAGCGTATGGACGGCGCCTACGCCGGTGAGACCCGCATCATGCCTGCTCCAGGCGAGGCGTTCAAGGAGGAGCTACTGCACTTTCACCACTGCGTGACCACCGGCCAACCGCCTCAGACAGATGGGGCCGACGCCCGCGCCGATGTGGCCCTGCTGCACCGGATCTTCGCCGCCCGCCGTCCCGTCCGCTGATCACCCACCACCCTGTCGCCTGATGCGCGGACGGCTATCCCTGCTATGATAGAATTATGGGGTAAGGCTAAGGGCACGCCATACTAACGTGACTAACGTGGGGCTGCCGCGAACGGTCGTGGCCGGCTTGTGGCGGGCGGAGGGCAGGGTAATGCGGGCTGAAGGGGGGACACGGTGATCGCGCCGCGGCTGCAGTTCTCCGTGTTGTGCGACGAGGTGGTGGCCAAGCCAGATGGCAAGATGGTGTTCTGGGGCGTCTTTGGCGGCCTGAGCGCGGTGATGTTCCCGGCTGTCCACCCGCGTATGTACTGCGTGAACTGTTGGACGGGGGGCAGCGGCGAGTTTCAGGAGACCGTGCAGCTATTCTCGCCTGATCGGTCAGAGGTACTCGTCGAGTTGCAGAACGCGGTGATCGCGGCCAACATCTTTGCCTCGGTGACCAACGTGTATGACCTGCGCGGCATCACCTTCGCGCACCCTGGCGTCTACTGGATGGTGATCAACCTTGGCCGGCAGCCGGTGCTGGAGTATCCGCTCAACGTGGCTCGCGTGCCACCGCCAGAGGCTGGCGCGGTGGGCGGGCTGCCCACGAGTGAAGGAGAGGGGCAGGGCGAGTGAGTGGCGAGATGGATGAACTGATCAGCGCCGCGCGCCGGGCGCGCGAACGGGCCTATGCGCCCTACTCTGGCTTTAATGTGGGGGCCGCGCTGCGTGGAGTGTCGGGAGACATCTATACGGGCTGCAACGTGGAGAACGTGTCGTATGGCCTGGGCATCTGCGCCGAGCGGGTGGCGATGGTCAGTGCGGTAGCCGCCGGTGAGCAGAGCATTACCGCGCTGGCCGTGGTCACCGCCGATCACCAACTCACCCCGCCGTGCGGGGCGTGTCGGCAGTTCCTGGCCGAGTTTGCCCCTGATAGCCTGCCGGTGATCCTGGCTAATCTGGAGGGCCTGAGTGAGCAGACCACCTTTGGGGCACTGCTGCCGCGGGCGTTCCGCGCTTTCAACACGAGGACCCAGTAGAAGGGTAGCGGCAGGGTGAGCGACGAACGCGAGATGGACGCGGCGCGGCGCATTGTGTCCGGCGCGGCCAAGGTGATGGTGATCACGGGCGCCGGCATGTCCGCCGAGTGTGGCCTGCCCACCTTCCGCGACGCGGCCAACGGGCAAAACTGGGATGAGTTGGCCCGCACGCTGGCCACCGCGGAGGGCTTCCAGGCCGATCCCCAGCGGGTGTGGAGCTGGTACGCGGGCCGCCGGCAGGAGGCGTTGCGGGCTCAACCCCACGCCGGCTACACCGCGTTGGCGCGGTGGCAGGATCGCGCCGCCGTGGGTATAGTGACCCAGAATGTGGATGGATTACACGCCCGCGCCGGTTCGCGGGATGTGGTGGAGCTGCACGGCAGCCTGTTCTCGTTTATCTGCGTGGAGCAGCGCCACCCGGTGGAGGGGGTGGGAGCCTGCGTGGAGACGCCACGCTGCCCCCTGTGTGGTTCGCTGGTGCGGCCGGCCGTGGTGTGGTTTGGCGAGATGATCCCCGAGGAGGCGATCTGGCGCTCGGCGGCGGCGTGGGAGGGCGCGGAGGCTCTGCTGATCATCGGCACGTCGCTGGCCGTCTCCACGGCGCGCGCTTTTGTCAGGTCGGCGGAGCGGCGGGGCGTGCCTATCGTGGAGATCAACCCGGCGCCGGCGCTGCCCACGGCCTCGGCGGTGCTGGCTGGCGCCGCTGGCACGGTGCTGCCCTTGCTGTTGGAGGGCTAAGCTGATGGCCCCAGCGGCTCCTTGCCCCTATACCGAACCGGGCGCATACTGAGCCTATATGTTCCTCAAGCGACTGGATATCCAGGGTTTCAAAACCTTCGCCACGCGCACGATCTTTGATTTCGGGCCAGGCGTGAGCGCCATCGTCGGCCCCAATGGTTCGGGCAAGAGCAATATCGCCGACGCGGTGCGCTGGGCGCTGGGCGAACAGAACCCGCGCTCGGTGCGTTGCCGTCACGGTGAGGACGTGATCTTCGCCGGGTCGGCCAGACGGGCCCCAGTGGGCATGGCCGAGGTCAGCCTGACCTTTGACAACGCCAGCGGGTGGTTGCCCATTGAGTTCGCCGAGGTGGCGATCACGCGGCGGGCCTACCGGTCAGGGGAGAATGAGTACCTGCTCAATGGGGCGCGGGTGCGCCTGCGCGATGTGGCCGACCTGCTGCGCCGGGCCTCGCTGGAGGCAGGTGGGCACGTGGTGGTGGGGCAGGGCGTGGTAGACGCGGTGCTCAGCCAGCGGGCTGAAGAGCGCCGCGCCCTGGTGGAGAGCCTGGCCGGGCTGCGCCACTACTATGTGCGCCGCGATGAGGCGGAGAGCCGGCTGCGGGCCACCGAGGCAAACCTGGAGAGCATCAGAGCGGTGATCGCCGAAAACGAGCCGCTGCTGACCACCCTGGCCCAGCAGGCGGAGGTGGCCCGCTCCTACATGCAGGCGCGCGAGGAACTGCAGGAGGCGTTGCGCCTGGCCTACGCTCACCATCGGCGCGCCCTGATCGGCCGGCGCGATGAGGCGCGCATCCGTGCGGAGGCGGCGGGGGACGACGAGGCCCGCCACACCACGGAGGCGCGTGACGCGGGCGCGCTGCTGACGGCGGCCACGGCGGCTGAGCAGGCAGCGGCGGCTGAGGTAGCCCGCCTGGAGGGCGAGGTCCGCCGCGCTGAGGCGGCCCGCGCTGAGGCTGAGCGTGATCTGGCCGTGGCGCGGGCGCGGGCCGAGGGCGGACGCCGTCAGGGGGCTGACATTGAGGCTGATCTGCAGCGGCTGATCGCGCGGCTGACCCAGCTAGTAGAAGATGGGCGGCGGGCTGAAGCGGCGCTGGCTGCGGCGGCGGAGAAGGTGCGGCTGCACGATGAGCAGAACCAGGCCCTTGGTGCCCAGGAAGCGGCAAGCGAGGTGGCGCTACGCTCCACCAGCGCGGCTGTGCGCCAGGCTGAGGAAGCTGCTGGCGCGCGACGGCGGGACGATGAGGCGGCGCGGCGTGAACTGGGCGCGGGGTCGGCCGCTGCACTGCGCGCCGCCGACGAGGCGCGGGTGCTGGAGAGTGGGCTGCGGCGGGCTGAGGAGGCGCTGCGGGCGGCTACCAGCGCGCTGGCCGACGCAGTGCCGCGCGCCGAGACCCTGCGCGCCGAGGCCGATGTGGCGGGCGTGGCCGCGCGTGATGCTCAGGCGGCCGTCGGCATGGCCGCGCGCGACGAAGATGAGGCGCGGCAGGCGCTGGGGTCGGCGCGACAGACGCTGAGCGAGGTGGAGGGCAGGAGGGCGCTGCTGCAGCGCTGGTTGGTTGACGTGCGGGGGGCGCACCCGCTGTTAGGCCCAGGCGGGGCGGATGCGTTCGCGCCAGTGCGGGTGGCTGGCAGCGTTGGCGAACTCTTGCGCATCCCCGCGCGGTGGCAGGTGGCGCTGGGCGCGGCGCTGGGCGCGGCGCTGGGCGCGGTGGTGGTTCAGCGGCACGGAGATGATGTAGTGGCCGCGCGGCTTGCTCGTGAGCAGGACGTCGCTCGCCTGGGCCTCACGGCCCCGCCAGCCTCCGCCGACGACCATGTGGTGGATCGGGGGACCCTGGCGAGGCGCTGCCTGGCTGCCGTGGGCGCCGCCGACATGGGGCCCGACAGCGTGGTGGTGGGCTGGGCCGACGCCTTGGTGGAGGACACCACCGGCGGGTGGTTGGCCGCCGATCTGTTGGGTACGACCCTGGTGGTGCAGGATCTGGAGACAGCTCTGCTCTGCCGTGGCGTGCCAGGCTGTCCGCGGCTGGTCACTCTGGCCGGCGAGGCGCTGGGACCCGACGGTGTGCTGTGGTGTGGGAGCGATCAGGGCGCCCAGACGCTGGTCGAGGTACACGACGAACTGGCGCGGCTGCCCGAGGCTAGCGCGGCGGCGCGCGATGCGGTCCAGGAGGCTGAGGGATGGCTTGGCCGGGTGGGGGAGATCAGGGTGCAAGCCGAGGCGGCCCTGACGGCGCTGCGCCGTGCGGCTACGGAACGAAGCGATACGGCGCGGGCCGCCGAGGGCGATGTGCTGGTGCAGGAGCGGCTGCGCGGCGCGGCGCAAGCCGAACGTGATCGCGCCACGCGCGACCTGCGGGCCAGCCAGGAGCGTGGCGAGACGCTATCAGCCGGGCTGGCCGGGTTGGAGAGGCGTGCGCAGGCCGCGCGCGAGGCGCGTGGGACGGCGGAGGGAACGCTGGCTGACGCCAGACGCGCCCATGCCAGCGCCCTGAGCGCGCGTGACGCCCTGCGCGGGAGGCGGCAGGAGGCCAGCGCCGCGCTGGCCCTGGCCCGGCAATCGGCGGCGGCGGTTCGGGGCGACCGCGACCGCGCCGCCGCCGCGCTGGCCGAGGCTGAGCGGGAGCGCGCGGCCAAGGAGGCGCAGCGGGCGCGGCTGACCCTAGAGAGTGGGGCACTGGCCGACGCGGAGGCCCGGGCTGAGGGTCGCCGTCGTCGCGTGGAGGAACTGCTCGGCTCGATCGGCCAGGAGGCGCCCGCCGCGCGGCAGCGGCTGAGCCAGGCCAGCGCGGCACGCTCCGCCCAAGAGGCGGCGATTGCGCGGCGGGAAGGCGAACTGCGGGCGCTGCAGGCGGCGTCGTCGGCTGCCCTTGAGGCGGCCACGCGGGCGGAGCGCGAACTGGAGGCGCTCGCCGACACGGTCGAGGGCGAGTTGGGTCTCGGGTTGAGCGACCTGCCGCCGCCGGACGGCCCCACGCCGGTAGCGGGGCGGTTGCGCGCGCTGCGGGGCAGGCTAGCCGAGTTCGGCAACGTCAACCTGCGCGCCGTTGAAGACCACGACGCTACCTTGACCCGCGTCGTCTTCCTGCGCGAACAGGCTACCGACCTTGTGGAGGGTGTTGGATTGCTGCGCGGGGTGATTGAGGAGGCCAACGGCACGGTGCGCAGCCAGTTTGGGGCGACCTTGCAGACGCTAGAGCAGGCGTTTACAGGATACTTTCGCACTTTGTTTGGCGGCGGCGCCTGTGCGCTGCGGGCAACCTACGACGCCGAAGGCATGCCGGCGGGGGTGGACGTGAGCGCGCAGCCGCCGGGCAAGCGGGCTCAGGACCTCGCCCTGCTCTCAGGCGGGGAGCGGGCGCTGGTCGCGCTGGCCTTGCTGTTTGCCATGCTGACGGTGCGTCCGGTGCCCTTCTGCCTGCTGGATGAAGTAGAGGCCGCGTTGGACGAGTCGAACACGGGCCGGTTTGTGGAGATCCTGCGCTCGCTCAGCGCCACGACGCAGTTTGTGCTGATTACGCACAACCGGGGCACGATGGTGCAGGCGGACAGCCTGTTTGGGGTGACCATGAGCGAGGCGGGGACCTCGCAGGTGGCCACGCTTGCCTTGCGCGACGCTCAGGACGCGACACGGCCGGATGCCTGGGAGCGTGACGCGGAGACGAAGGCCGCCTCCGTGCTGGCGTCTCCCTGACCTGGGGCATAGAATATGAGAAACATGGGCGCGCCGAACAGCGGAGGAGAAGGAACAGGGTGCTAGCATTGCAGTTCATCCGGGACAACGTGGAGGCGGTGCGGCGGGCCATTCAGGTCAAACAGGTGGATCTCAACCTCGACGACCTGCTGGCCGCCGACGAGGAGGCCCGCGGCCTGCGCACCCGCATCCAGAAGCTGCAGGAGGAGCGCAACACCAACGCCGACAACACGCGCAAGGCGAGTGGTGAGCAGCGTCAGGGCTTTATAGCTCGCGGCCGGGCTATCGCCGAGGAACTGAAGGCGCTGGAGCCGAGTCAGCGCGAAGCTGAGGAGCGTTTGCAGGCGCTGTTGTGGCTTGTGCCCAACATCCCCGCCGCCGATGTGCCGGTGGGGGCCAGCGAGGACGACAACGTGGAGCTGCGGCGGTGGGGCCAGCAGCCTGTTTTCTCCTTCACTCCGCTGGATCACGTGGCCTTGCTGGATCGCCATGGGTGGGCCGACTTCGAGCGAGTCGCCCGCGTTGCCGGCAGCCGTAGCTACTCCTTGCGCGGCGACATGGTCTTGCTGGAGATGGCTCTGCTGCACTTTGCCCTGGATAAACTGCAGGGGCGCGGCTTCACCCTGGTCAGCTTGCCCTCCATGGCCCGTGAGTCGGCCCTCTTTGGCACCGGTCACTTCCCCAGCGGCCGCGATCAGGTCTACTACCTGCCCGATGACGATCTCTACCTCTCGGGAACGGCTGAGGTGCCCCTGAACAGCCTGCACAGTGGCGAGATCCTGGTGGAAAGCCAATTACCTCTGCTCTATGCCGGCTACTCGCCGTGCTTCCGTCGTGAGGCCGGCGCCGCGGGCCGCGACGTGCGCGGCTTGATCCGTGTCCACCAGTTCTACAAGGTGGAGCAATACGTGGTGTGTCGCAACGACCCTGAGGAGTCGGCGCGCTGGCACGCTCAGTTACTGGCTACGGCTGAGGAAATCGTGCGGGAACTGGAGCTGCCTTATCACGTCGTGGAGTGTTGCACCGGCGACATGGGCGCGGGCAAAGTACGCATGAACGACTTGGAGACCTGGGTGCCCAGTGAAAGCCGCTACCGGGAGACGCACTCTTGCTCAAGCCTGGGCGACTGGCAGGCTCGCCGGGCCAACCTGCGCTACCGTGACGCCGAGGGCAAGGTGCGCTTTTGCCATACCCTCAACAACACGGCCGTAGCCACTCCTCGCCTGCTGGTGCCCCTGCTGGAGAACCACCAGCAGCCGAATGGCTCCGTGCGCATCCCGCCGGTCCTGCAGAGGTATATGGGGGGCAAGACCGTTCTGCCCAGTTGATCTGACGATCAGGTACCGAGGAGGGAGCCATGGTGGCCCGCTATGCCGTGTGTCTGAGGCGCTACGCAGTATGCTACTGAGGTAGGGGACAGGATAGTTGGGGCGCCATATGCGTGAGCCAGGGTAGGGAGCAGGAGAAGGGAGAGGGGAGTAGCCGATGATTGCGCCAACACGTGACGATCACCTGGCCGTGCCCGGGCCGCGGCCGGCGCGGTTTCTGGGTACGGCATCCAATGCGTTGCGCTTTGTGCGCGACCCACTTGGCTACACCAGCGCCCTGTTTGGCGAGTTTGGGCCGCTGGTCAGCCTGGCCGCCGGTGGGGGCACAAACCTGTACTCACCGCTGCCCAACTGCGCGGGCACCGTGTTTGCCTATGGCCCCGAGCTGGCCCGCCTGGTGGCCACCCAGCACGATGTGTATCACAAGTTCCCTCTATCGCTGGCGCTCTACCCCGCCGGGGAGACCACGGCGCGCACCCTGCCGCTGAAGCACTTCCTGGTGGGCCTCTTTGGGGTCAATGGCGAGGAGCACCGTGAGCAACGCCGGCTGCTGATGCCTGCCTTCCACAAGAGGCGAATTGAGGCGTACCGCGACGATATGGTTGCCCTGACTGATGCGGCGCTGGAGACGCTGCGGGTAGGCCAGGAGCAGGATATGGGCGAGGTGATGCGCCTGCTGACCATGCGCATCGCCACCAAGACGCTGTTCGGCGTGGACATTGGGCAGAGCGGCGGCGCGGTGGGCCATATCCTGGAAGAGGCGGTGCATACGATGGGGTCGCCGCTGACCACCCGCGCGCCCTTTGATCTGCCGGGGCTACCCTACCACCATTTTCTGGATCTGGCCGCGCGCTTCGACGACGAGATGCGCGCCCTGATCGCCCGCAAACAGGCGCAGGGGGGCGAGGATGGCGATATGCTGGCGCTGCTGCTGCAGGCTCGCGACGCCGAGAGCGGGGCTCTCCTCAGTGAGGACGAGGTGTTGGGCCACACCGGCGTGTTCTTCGCCGCTGGCCACGAGACCAGCGCCAATGCGCTGACCTGGACGCTGTTCCTGTTGTCGCAGCACCCCCAGGTGGCCGCCGATCTGCTGGATGAGCTAGACGGCGAACTGCACGGCACCGCGCCGACCGTGGAGCAACTGGCCCGTCTGCCCCTGCTGGAGTGGGTGGTTAAGGAGAGCATGCGCGTGCTCACGCCGGTGCCCTGGAACGGCCGCGTCACCTCACAGCCGACGGAACTGGGCGGCTACACCCTGCCGGCCAACACCGAGGTGTTTGTGAGCATCTACCATACCCACCATATGGCCGACCTCTACCCCCAACCGGAACACTTCGACCCACGGCGATGGGAGAGCATCTCACCCAGCACCTTCGAGTACACCCCATTCAGCGGCGGGCCGCGCATGTGCATCGGGGCCTCATTTGCCATGATGGAGATCAGGCTGGTGCTAGCCATGCTGCTGCAGCGCCATCGGCTGCAATTCCTGCCCAGGCAGCCGATGGCGCGGGCTGGGTTGATCGTGCTGACTCCCAAGCATGGCATGCCCATGATGGTCCACCGGCAGGATCGTCGCTTCGCCGACGGTGTCGGTGGTGTACAGGGCAACATCCGCGAGATGGTTAGCTTGCCCGCCTGAGCCGGCTGCCCCATTAGTTAGCGGTGTGACCATCGAGTGCCGCGTGCGGCCGCCTACTGGCGGCGTATCAGCCCTTCGTGCCATCATGAATAGAGGGGAGCGGAGGCGCCCGGTGTGGTTGAACAAGGATGGAGAAGAACGTGGCTATATCGCTCGAGCAGTTTGCCCAGGGTCTAACCTACGACGCCTACAAGGCTCAGATGACGCGCAACCAGGAACGCTTCGCGGCGAACGAGCAGCAGGTGGTCCTGGACCCAGCGGCGGTAGCGGCGGCTCGGGGCCTGCGCCAGCCGCTCAACGTGCTTGTGCTGGCCGAGGATTGGTGCGGCGATGTGATAGACAACCTGCCCATTCTGGGCAGCCTGGCCGCGGCGGCAGGCGGCAAGCTGGACGTGCGCGTCTTTCTACGGGACCAGCGGCTCGACCTGATGGACCAGTACCTCAAGGGGGGCGAGTTCCGCTCCATCCCCGTTTTTGTCTTCTTCGATCAGGGCTTCAATGAGTTGGGCCGCTTAATCGAGCGGCCCGACTCGGTGACCGAGCGCCGTGCTCAGCGGCGGCAACAGCTCTATGCCCAGCACCCCGAGTTTGGGTCGCCCGACGCGCCGGTGGACCAACTGCCTGAGGAGGCGCGGGTGGCGCTAGCACAGGCGCTGGCCGACATGCGCGCCGAGCTGAAGCAGCAGGACAACAAGGATGTGCAGGATGCCCTGCGAGCTATCGTGCAGCGGGCGGACGGCGGAGCCGCCTGAGCGGGTGTCAAGAACGGCGTCGTGGATAAGCCAGCGTCTCGGCCTGGTTTATCTACACACTCTGTCCGCGATGGATGTTTCTAACCGGTAGGGGGCGCCGCTTGTGGGCGCCCAGGCCGGACTGGGCGCTGCCCGAGGCGTCCATACCCGCCGCTAGTCCCCTTACACGGCCACGGCATTGTAGCCTATTTGGATCAGCGACACGCCCGAATAGCAAGGAGAGCGTATGACGGCACGGCCTGTCAAGGTGACGATCACCTATTGTGCCGACTGCGGGTACGAGCCGCAGACGCTGGGCCTGACCGAGGCGCTGATGAAGCAGTTCGGCCACGATCTGGCGTCGATCGAGTTGATCCCCTGGGACGAAGGGTCATTTGATGTGTCGGTGGCTGGCACGCTGGTCCACTCCATGTATCGCGAGGGCGGGTTTCCCGACCATAGCGACATCATCACGGCCGTCAAGGCGCGCCTGGCTACGACGTCGTAGCGGCAGTCATCACGCGCTTTCCCATGGCCAGCGCGGTAGGATGCGCCCCCGCACCGTGGGCCAACCCCCTGCGCCGGCAGTCTGTGGGAGGCGCCTGGTAGGAGGCCTCATGACCTGCTGAGGGCGGTCAAGCGCCGACGGGTTATGCCGCGCCGTCCCTGCGGTCCCGCGGGTCTGGTGAACCCAGGATTGTGGAGGCTTGCCGCGTTACCAGCCCCAGTAGGGCTGGCCAAGGGCGGTCAGCGCGAGTTCCGCGATCAGTAGCATGGCGCCCAGCCACCGCGCGCTGCCCGGCTAGCCGGGCAGCGCTACGACGGCGCTGAGCTCCTGTTCCAGTCACTAGGATTCACCTAAGGCATGTTGAGAAGCAGCAGAGTCACATGAGTAGAGTAGGCCGCCGGCGAGGTGGCGGTTGCCCGCTCCTTTTCCGTCGGCCCGCCGGGTAGCAGGATGGCGTTGCCGCCATCCCGCCCCCTAAGAACTGCTCGGGCGAGTTTCCCTGCAAGCAGCTCACGCCTCTCGCTCGCCCCGTGAAGGACGCGGCTTCACGACGGTGAGCCCTTGGCTATGCACCACACTGTGGCACGTGGGATGGAGCAGGACACGGTTGGCTGCCTTATCGCTGCC
>JAABUM010000377.1_pt1 | contig 81918 bp, 148 predicted proteins | sample 5559161 | NCBI WGS metagenome assembly JAABUM01 (sample SAMN10711868, study PRJNA513369) | rock metagenome | isolation source: Antarctica rocks | place: Antarctica: Victoria Land, Siegfried Peak nord
TGGGCGATTTCCCACTGCTGCAACAAACATTTGGACCAAGAAGCACCAATTCTTGGTCGCCTTTGCACTGCCTTTCCTCCAACAACTGCCTTCCTTTGCCCCCAAATAAGGGCTTGAGATAACTGGATTTCAGGTCTGCAGTACTATGGGCAAGCCGTGTAACTTTAGGAGGTGCGACGTGACGCCGGCATCTCGCTGCAGTGAACCACTGCGCGCCTGCAAATTTCACATACTCACATCATCCACCACTAGCTAGCAATACTAGAAGACAGCTGCCCGCTCCACCTTTGACACACGAGCGCGCGCTTACTTTTCGATTCAAAACATCCGGTCACCCTCGAACTTACTTTTCGGACACCATGTCAGCGGCAGAGGCAGACAACCTCCTCATACACACCGTCAACAGTTTCGGCCGCCAGCACCACCTTAATCGGCAGCGCAGCAAGCCCATACCCTTCAGCACTGCAGACGCCAATGGCGCGGCCACCAAGCGGGCGTTCTCGGCGCCACTGTCGGAGATGCAGAACCAGAACGGCGGCGACCGGGCGGCCATCATAACGCAGTCCGGCGGCGCCAGCCGCGCCTTCTGGTTTGACGCGGAGGCGTGCCAGGATTGTGACCACAGCGGCGCGTCGCCTCCGACACCTGGCATGACGCGCTCCTCCGATGCCTGGCATGACGCGCTCAGCGAAGGTGCTGGCGCCAGCCCTGTTCCTCCTTTGATGCTGTCGTCAGTGTTAGCAATAATGATCAGATGGTTGAACGCCAGATGATGAGGTCTCGACCGTGGCAGCATGCGAAGCCATTCATGCACACTTACACTTACCGCCGTCTGAATTTCTGGAATGTCCCTCCTGCAGCGGGATCGTCCGTGTCCAGCACCGGCATATCTGAGTGCTGCTGCGGCGCTCACCTTGAAGGTGCGCTACAGTTTGCTGTCTGTGTCCATGTGTCACATCAGATGGGTTCGATACAGGATGTTGCGCGCAATCGGGCATCAAACATGTGTAATGAACATGTGACTGCTCATTCTGTGTAGGTCGGAAGCGTAGCCGGTACAGCAGCAGCAATGGCGCTGGGCCCTGCAGCCTGGACGATGCGATCTCCAATGCGGACTGGTGCGCACTGAAGCACGTCCACTGCAGGCGCTGCCAATATTCACGACATGCTGACGCAATGCATGGCATGTCGCTCTGGCACTAGAGGCGCTGATCGCAGCCAGAAGGTCGTGAAACGCTACTTTCTCCTTCCTGGCGCTGATCCTCCGCGGGCATGCCCCGCAACCGCAGGCAGCTGCGCCTGGTGGACGAGGGCCGGCGGCGGCGGGTGGCGGAGGAGGCGGCGGCAGAGCTGCGGCAGCAGCGGCAGCAGCTGACCGCACAGCTGGCCGACCATGAGGCGGCGCACCGGGACGAGGCCGCGGCGGCGCGGCGGCGGACGGCCGACACGGAGGAGGCGGCATCTGTGGCGGTGGCCGCGGCGCTGGCAGACAACGAGGCGCAGGTCAGTATGGGCTTGGCCGCCTGCAGAGTTGGGCCAGCTGCATTGGTTTGTCGTTCTGGAGGGGCCCATGCGCTGCAGCAGCGTATTCGGCCGAGGAATTGTGGTGCCAAGTCCTGCTGCTTCAGGCTCTGCTTCTCTGCTTGAGCAGAGTGATCACTCTGCGATGTCTGCAGATCGTCATCGCGCGCCTGGTGGCACGCATCATGGGCCGCGCCGCCGCCCGCGCTGACGCAGATGCGGCAGCAACGGAAATGCAGCAGCATGTGGCGCTGCTGCAGCAGCGGGTGGAGCGGCTCGGGCGCATGACAGGGGCGATGCGCGCAAGGGCAGTGGCCGGCAGCGGCATCGTCGGCGGCGGTGAGGATACCCTGCTGCTGCAGCTCGTCAGCGCCGGCGTCGCTGTGGGGTGCATGGCGGCTGGTGCGGCGGGCGCCTACCTCATCACCAGGAGGACCAAGTAGCGCTGTGCACCGCGAGGGCCGCACGAGGGCCGCATCAGATATTGCGGCGGCAGCAGTGCAGCAGCATGTGGTGCTGCACTGCAGGTCGGTCTAAGCCTTGATGACAGCAGATGCGGCAGCTTGCAGCTTGTAGAATGGAGATCAATGCAGCTTGTAGAAGTAGCTTGAATCAGAGCAGGTGGTCGTGCGCAGAAGGTTGCAGCAGCTGGGCCTTGGCAGGGCATGTTGCTTCGCATGTCCTGCCGCTTGTGAACCCGTTTCAGGGCAGTTCGTGGTTTCCGGTGATTTTAACCAGCTTCTGGCAATTTTGGTTGCAACAGTTGGCAGTTTCGAGGCAGGACTTCGTTCAATCTGGAGCGTGCAGCCTCAGTTCATACTCTGGCATGAGCACAAGCCGCTAGAGCCGAATGGCGTTGACATTTCCGGCTCAATACTTCACATTCAAATTCCGCAAGCAAAGGAAGGTACACTGAAAGCCAATCGAATGCAGCCCCGGGCGGCACGTCCTTTGCAAGGCACATCTGCAGTGCCAGATGTCACTTCGGCAGCCAGCCCCGCTCATCAATGTCCTCCCCTGCCCCGCTGCCGAGCTGCTGCTGCTGCGCTGCGGCCTCTGACTGCCGCTCGGCCACCATGGCCTCCGCCAGCGCCGCCCGCCAGTCACCGCCGCCGCTATCTTCTGCATGCGGAGCCTGGGCGCCCGAGCGCGACTGCACGAGCCGCAGCCGCTGCTGCACCGCCTCGTGCACGTTGGCCCCCGTCAGCTCAATGGAGTCCAGGTCTCTGCACACAGGGCGACAAGCGCTACTGTAAACCCTCTGTAGGTGTAGAAGCGGGATTGGCGACGTTGGCGGTGAACAGAGTGGTGCAGGGCAGGTACAGCGCATTGAACTCGTACCAGTGCAGCACTGAAAGCATTGGCAGGAGAGAGTACGTCAACGCCGCACCGTGAACTGTCTGTAAGCCTCAGCTCGTCGCCGCTGCCGCCGCCAAAGCCACTGTCGGCGGGCTGCCCAGAAAGCTGCTGGCCTGCCGCTGCAGAGGCACCGCCATTACACGCGGCGCCGTCACCGGGTGGTGGCGATTGCGCAGCGCCGCCGCCGTCGCCGGACCCGTATGCCAGCCGATGCCGCTGAGCCGCCGCCGCCGCTGCAGCTGTGGCTGGCTGCCCTGGCGCTACAGTGCTGCATGTCGTTGCCGAGTGCCACGCTGCCGCATCTGCCACCGCCACGGGGCCAGGGGCCGCCGCAGTGTCTGATGCAGCTGCAGCAGGCGACGCCGCCTCTGGCACTGCAGCCTGGGCCGCCACCGGGACTGCCGCGCCGGCCAACGCGCCAGACAGACTGCTGCCGCTGCTACTGCCAGACGCGGCCGCGCCCGAGCAGGGCGGGTTGCTGCTGCCGCTGCCCTCGCCGTCTGCCGCGGCCAGGCCGTTCAGGCTGCCGCCGCTGCCGCCGCCGCCCGGGCGGAAGGGCGAGCCCTGGAGGGCGAGCAGCCCGATGTTGTCCCGGTGCGCGATTTCCGGGCTGCCGAACCAGCCTAAATGGTGCTCGAAATCCCGCGACGGCACCCCCTGCAGCGAAACTCGTGCCGTGTCAAGGTGTCGACATAAGACTTTTGATTCTGCCAGCCGGCTGCGGCGATGGCTGTTGACGCACCAGGCATGTTAACACCTGGTTTGAGCACTCTGGCAATCGTTTTGCAACTGTTCGCAGCTGTCATGTCGTGTCGAGCTTCCTTCCACCACACGGACATGTGCATGTGACACAAAGCTTGCGCCCCGGCGGCACCCTGCAACCTGATCCGGCACGCACCTTGACCTTCTGGACGTCTGCGTGGCTATAGTTGACTAGAGCGCGCCCAACCTCCCTGCCATCGGCGTCACAGATGCGGACAGCGTCCTGAGCGTCAAAGTCTCCCTCCACCTGGGCAACACGCACAGTATCGTTTTGCAGTCATGGCGAGCAGACGTTTCCCTTGTTTGGGCGTGAGCTCCTTATATTCTGTACTGATGACACATGATGATGGTAGGTGCGCAGTTATACTGCACCAAACAGCTCTCCCAGGTGGGCCTCTTGTCCTTCTGACACATGTGTAAGAAGGACGATAGAAGCCAACTTGCGGTTGCATGAGGGAATGGGCACCTTGATGATGCCCACGGCAAAGAGTGACTTCCGTTTGTCCAGCACCGCCGCGAGCGCGCCGTTGTCGATCCACAGCGTGCCCCTGACAGCGACCGACAGAATCCACCGCAGCTTCCCCCTGCAGGATGCCGAAGAAGGATGAAACGTACTTCGACAATGCTGGGCTAGTTGGGCAGCAGTATTGGACATGCAGCCTGCTCGAGCTGGGGCATGGTGCGAAAGACTTTAAGTAACGTTGGGTGCCAGCGGAAGTCAGTGCCACAGGTTCGATTGCCGGTCAGCGAGTTGGGTCCCAGCTATATCCCTGACAGCTGTTGCACCTGAGAATGTTGGGGTGCGGGTGAAAGATGGTGCTGCAGGAGTGGAGCGGTCACGGACACTGGGAGTCGAGGTCTCTCTATTCAAGTTACGTGTGGGTGATATCAACTTTTCACCTGAGCATGTTTGGGTGCGGATGGAAGACGGTGCCGCAGGAGCGGTCGCCGGCCAGCATGGCCACCATGCGCTCCGGCTCGCTGGCCAGGCAGATGGCCATGCGGCAGCCGGCCGCCGTCGCCAGCCGCGCCGCCGTCAGCTTGGTCGCCATGCCGCCCGTGCCCCACTGGCTGCCCCTCATGCTGGTGTCCACCTGTGTGCGCACATTGCTATTATTGTTTGTTAGCATTTCGCCGGCATGAAAGTCGCGACTCGTAGAGCGCGACTGCACATGCCATCGCATGTTCTCGTTTCAACTGACTGATGTGGTGTTGCGGGAGCACAGGGAGGCGCGTTGACACTTGTCGAGCGAGCTCTTGCTCAGAAACGACACGAATGCCCTTCCATAAAGGTCAGTTCCCCAGGGGTTCGCAAATCGGCGTCTCACGCAACAGGAAGAGCGCACGTCCAGGCCGCCCATGTCGTGGACCTCGCGGATGGGGCGCGCAGAGGGGTCGGTGCTGGGGTTGGAGGTGTACAGCGCCGGCACATCCGTCAGCAGGTACAGCCAATCTGCCTGCACCAGCGTCGCCACCTGCCGCACAAATGCATGGGTGTTTTAAGTGCAGCTTGCAAGCAGCTGTGTGCAGAGCCTGCACCTCCATCAGCCGGCACAGCCAGTCCGCCTGCACCAGTGTCGCCGCCTGCCGCGCACAGGATGCTTCAATGAAGGTGTACCTAAAGTTTGAGGTATACCTAAAGTGGTGTTTATCTGCTGTTCTTGTTAATCTTCTTTCCAGCAGGTGCAGCCATTCTGCCGGCACCACCTGCCGTGCAGGAAGACAGGCGGCGGTGGGATAGCGAGAGGGAGGGGGATGGGAGGGGGCAAGTGTGCAGAGCCAGGATATGGCTCGTGAATCAACATGCCTTTCGCATGCTTCACAGCAGTCTGCCACCTCATATATGGGCCGTCAATGGCAGCGGTGCCCCCGGGCTACAGCACCCTGCCAGCACCCAGCAGTCGAGGTGCTTTGCGAGAAGAGTCTGCCTACCTGGGCAGCGAGGGTGTCGTTGTCGCCAAAGCGCACTTGCTCCACCGCCACGGTGTCGTTCTCGTTGACGATTGGCACAGTGCCATACGCAAACAGCTCCGTGAAGGTGTTGCGTGCGTTCAGGTACTGCGACCGGATGCCCAGGTTGTCCTGCGTCAGCAGCACCTGCGCGCATGGCTGCGGCCGGCGAACATACGAGTGAGACAAGTGGTGGAAAGCGAGCTCGTAGCAGCAGCAATGTCCAGGTTGTCCTGCATCAGCAGCAACTGCGCGCACGGCTGCGACGGTTGGGACACAAGTGTCGGCGGGCGGTGGCAGGAACAGCGATGTACATCGCCAGTGCACCACGAGTACATCACGGGCACGTCACACTTTGCCGCCAGCTGCTGCTGAATGTTCTGTTTGCACAGCATCTCCACTACATTTAGGCTTTCACGCAAGCTTTCGAAGCTCCCAGCTGCGGGCTCACCACGCCCAGGGCGGAGAAGAAGTCGTCGTAGAAGCGCATGAGGTGAGGCTGGCCAACGGCCGCGAGCGCCTGCCGCTGCGCCACATTGGTCGGCCGCATCGCCAGCCCCAGCCGCTTGCAGCCCACCGCGATCGCTCCACTGCTGACAACCACCACCTGGTGGCCTGCATTGTTCCAAGAAAGTGTTGCTTTTGGTTTTGGTCTCGATAGTGTTTCGTTTGGTCAGGTTCTGCGCCGGCGGCAGCTGGCGCGCCGCGCCAGACCCACGGGGTGGATCCTTCAGAAGCACGGCTTGTGGCTAAGGCGGCGAAACCTGGTATGTGGTCCTCACCTGCTTGGTGGAAGTCGCGGACCGTCTCGCAGATCCGTGCGAGGTTGCTGAGGTTGAGGCTGTTCTGTTCGGTGCGCAGGAGGCTGGATGTGCCCACCTTGACCACCTGGAAGGGACAGTGTGACATGTGTGTCTCGGATTATATATTTCAGAGGCGTAGAGCACCTCGCGTACAGGTCGGTGCGATCGCACAGCGCGCCAGGCAGCATGCAGGTACAGGGGATTGGAAAGTCATCGCTCACGATGGTGTGGCCACTGGGAGCTGGAAGCCTGCCATCGCTCGTGGCGCGACGGAGCTCCATGGTGTTGTTTCTAATGCGGTTTTACAACGCGCGAATGCGCGCGGCCGGCGAAGGCGGTGCGGAATCGACAGCAGGCTTCCCTTTCAGATAAGCAGGGACAAAACGGCCAGTCCGCAAGGCTGGCCCGATCGAGTTTTGCCCCATTGATCCAGTTTCAGCGAGGTTTGCAAACTGCTCTTCACGCTTTCAGAATCGACACAAGAGCATTTGTTGATTGTCATTCGTCTGCAGAACTACGAACAACTTCACGTTGCAGCGGTGCAATCCATCCCGGGGGTGCAGATCGTGATCCAGATCACTTTCGCAAGCAGTGCCCTGCAAAGTTTGTGTCTAAGCCGAGACTACGATCTGAAGCATACTTGCCATCTCCTGCAAGCTGCAGGGCCAGTGCCGCCATGAGCTCAAACTCGCTTCCGGAAGTTGGCTCGTCACTGGCCCAGGACCCTTGGGTGTTCGGTGGTTTTGGCTCAGCACTCGAGCAACAGCAGCACTGATGCAATTCCGCTGGACCCGGTGAGCAGCACGCTGCTGAGTCTAGTCCGCAACTCAGCATGCATGGCTCGGAGGACGCTGCGGCTTCCAGCGGCTCGCCGCTGCCGCAACCGCAGGCTCCGCCGGCCAATGGGGCGCTGGATCTGACTGGGGCCAGAATCATCAAGCCCGCGCCCAACGAAGGTCCGTGCAGTTATTTGCGCTCAGATGGGTGTCACTACTGCTGCACACGATGGCGCAGCGTCAGCCGATTCTTCGTGCGCTGAGGGCCCTGCCGTCATGCACGCAGATCGACTTATTTCAACATACATGCAATGACGATAAGGCCGCTGAAACTTGACCACTTCGCCCTCCGATCTGCAGCCCAGAAGCGGCGGGACGCGCCGAGCATCTCGCTGCCGCAGCAGGACGCAGACTGCATTTCGCACATCGCGCTGGACATCGGGGGGTCGCTAATTAAGCTGGTCTATTTCTCGCCGGACGCCCAGGTTGACCCTCTGTCGCCGTCCGCCAGCAGCCGCTCGGGCGGTGCGTTCCACAAGCGCAGCCAGCTGCTCTCCTGATTTCCAACAGTGGATGCGGCTGCTTGCAGTGACAACATTCCCCATACTACCCGCCACCCGCCCTGTGCCTCGACAGTCATGGGGGCTGTCGAGCATGTCTCGAATGGTGCCTCGCAGGGAAGCTGCACTTTGTCAAGTTTGAGACGGCCAAGATGGACCAGATGCTCGAATTCATGGAGGCCAAGGTTTGATCTAGTGTTTGTTTCAGCCTTGTTTGTGTGCCGCACTGTGTTTGTGTGTCGCATGTGGCTCCCGCCGCAGTCCTTACACAGGCCAGGGGGCCTACTTGGGCATGATGCAATTCCTTTCCTTTCCTTTCTTGTTCCAAGGGGCTGCACAAGGCCGGCGGGCGCGGCGCCGCGCGCATCAAGGCCACCGGCGGCGGCGCCTACAAGTACCAGCAGCTCTTCGAGGTGAGCCACTTAGACCCTCTGGACGCACTCTGCCAGTTTCTCAGTGGCGCTCCAGGCGGGAATGAGATCCAGGAGTGACCTACTGCACCGACGCCGAGGGCTGTCTGTCGACTGGCACTGCCTGCCATGCTTGTACAGTGCGCGGACGTTTGCATCGCTGTTCTTGCTACCCGCAGGAGCGCATGGGGGTCATCCTGGAGCGGGAGGATGAGATGGATTGCCTTGTGGCGGGATGCAACTTCCTGCTCAGGGCCATCTACCACGAGGCCTTCTCCTTCGCGGAGGACACGCCCACCTACTGCACCATCCACTGTGCGGCGCCATCCCCGTTTTTGCATCGCAAGCGAATCCTTTGTTCATTGAACACTGTTCAAACGCCAGGATGCGTGCCAGTACGCAATGCGTTGCACCACATTCTGCTTGAGTGACTGCTTTTCGTGCGCACGCGCAGCCGAGGCCGACGTTTTCCCGTACCTGCTGGTCAACATCGGCTCCGGCGTCAGCATGCTCAAGGCACACTATTATGCCCTCGCAGTGCTGCCGCTGAAGCTCTTTCTCTACAGCTCGATTCTTGTCGGTACTTGCCAGCCGAGCCTGCCAGGCGCACATCCTGTGTCCCATTTTCAGCCTGAGTGAGGCTGGCGCACGGGTGATATATTCTCTCTCTTTCCTGTGTAACCAGCCGTGCTACGCTCAGACACCGGCAGCTCTTCTGCCTGCAGGTGGACTCGGACACGAAGCATGAGCGGGTGTCGGGCTCCAGCCTCGGAGGCGGCACCTTCTGGGGACTGTGCCGCCTGCTCACGAAAGTCAAGGCGTTCGACGAGATGCTGGAGCTGTCTGCGCGCGGCGACAATGCCAAGGTAATTTGTCAAACCTTGATCATAGAGCACAGAGACCTGTACAACTGACTGCGTTGGGTGCACTGGACTTTAGAACAAAATACGTGGCTGGAGTGAACTCCACGAGTCAGCTCTGTTGACCAGCCGTTTGCTGCCTGCTGTCAGGTGGACATGCTGGTGGGGGACATCTACGGGAACAGAGACTACACCAGGTGACTGCTGTGACCAGCGCATAAATTGCTGGTGTACAAAACGCTGGCGTTTCCAGCTTCCACCCTTCATCGAGAATTCCTGCACGCCAAGCAGGAATGTCTTAATCGCCAACATAGAATGCCTTTCTGTTCTGCAGCATCGGGCTGTCTGCCACCACCATCGCCAGCAGCTTTGGCAAGGTCATCTCAGGTGCTGCTTCTTCATTGCGCTGCTGTGGCGTAGGGCAGCCTCGATGCTGGCGATGCTGGTTGTGTCCAAAACCCTAAAGTCGCCGCATGCTGCGAACGTCAGGCACAGCTTTGACTTGGAATACACTCATTGTTGGTCATCTCGCAGAGGACAAGGATCTGGATTCCTACGAGCGTGCGGACATTGCCATGGCGCTGTGCCGCATGGTCAGCTACAACATCGCGCAGCTCGCGTACCTCAACGCAAAGCGCTTTGGCCTGAAGCGAATATTCTTTGGTGTGTGATCTCCTTCTGCCTGTTGCCTCGATCGTTGCTTCGTCCTGAGATGCATCGGTGCGTCTCTGGCCTCAGCATGTGATCCGAGCCCAGTCCATCAAACCTACCTGAGTGCCAAGTCATCCACCGCTCCGCTACAGGCGGCTTCTTCATTCGAGGCCACCCCTACACCATGGAAACCATCTCGTTCGCCATCAACTTCTGGTCAAAGGTGCGCCATTACGCCTTGCATGCCTTGCCTTGAGCGGTCACCCTCCTGCTGCCTGGGACTGCAAGGACCAAGGCAATGCGCAAACTTGATATATGTGGCACGATTGCACTTGCGCATGCAGGGGGAGATGCAGGCGCTGTTTCTGCGGCACGAGGGCTTTCTCGGTGCCGTCGGCGCCTTTTTGAGCGTGCACCCGATGGCCGGCGCCTCCGTGTCCGCCGCCGTGTCCTCTTCCCGGGAACCCGGCAAGGTGCGTAAAGATCGGAACCGGAATAGTAAACAACTCGTCGTTGAACAAAGTCTGGTCGCCCATGAAACGCCCCTCATCACACACGGACACCACACATCGTATTGATTCTAGTTTCATGGAACTGCCAGGTGCGGGCGCGCTTCGTGGAGCGGTTTCCCATGGGCGCCCCGTTCTCTGGCGGCGAGGTGCAGGGCCCCGCGATACAGGACATGCAGGCAGGCGCTCCCAGCATCGTGTTTGAAACAACTTCGTGATGCGTCGAGGTGCACTTGGCGACGCACTGCACTCGGTGAGGCTCAGCCAGGGTGCTGCAGATGCAAGCCGCTGTCCCGGACAAATTGGACAGGGAGACTGGGTCGAACTCCTGCCAGGCCTTCCAGGAAACAGCTGTACTGGGACCGGGCTGCTGATATTGGTTAATGGACCTGATGCAGGAGAAGGTGTCGTGGGTGGAGAAGTTCGTGCGTGTGGGTGCTGGCCCCATCGACGCAGCCCGCTCCGAGCACGACCGGTACGCTTATGGCCTTGCCGAATGTGCCTTCCGCTGCGTGCTTTGACGTTGCTGGTGCAAAGATGATAGGTCATGGTACCCTGTGCTTCGTACTGCACTGGTGGGATGCCCAATCGCACACCTTGAATTCCAAGCGGCAGCTGAAACTCATGTTGGCGTTCCACAAGTCATCAGGACGGCTGCAACGGAAAGATATTTGCACGGCTTTATAGGGATTCAGCTTGTGGCCATCTATTGCTTCTGACGTGCTCACCCATGTCTTGCAGGGCGATCGAGGCGATGGCGGCGAGCAGCGGCGGCCGTGGCCCGCCGTCGCGGCAGCCGTCCAACTCGGACCTGGCCGTGAGCCCATCGTTGGGTTCCGCCTCCCGCATGCACCTGCACGTCGGCGTGCTCCAGGTGCGGGCCACCACAGCACACGTCGCCCCTTCCTCTCATCCTGTCTGCCCTGAGAACAGTTGAGCGTGCAATGCACCAATCCAACACATCCAAGAATCTTACGTGCGCAGTACACCCTGGCGTCGGAGCCGTTCCACCTACTGGCGGACCCACTGGGCTACGAGTCCAACATGTGACACACAGCAGATCAGCACCATTTGGTCATGCACTGACATTATATGCATTACGCTACAGTACACGCCAGCGGCGGAGCCATTCCCGCTGCTGGCGGACCCGCTGGGCTACGATCCCAACACGCTGGACATGCACGCGAGCGTCGCCTGCCCTGTCAACCAGTACGCCGAGGAGAAGGAGCTGGACTACTGGCTTGCGGTGAGGCCTCAGATCATGTGTTAGTAGAGTCATTTTGGTGCCTTGTCTCAGGCGCCTTGTGTTGACCAGTGCGCCGAGGAGAAGAGCTCGGAAATTCCGCTGACGAGCCATGATTATTGTAGTTCTGAGTTTCTCAGAAACTACCATCGAAAGTGGGTCACCCAACTCCAGTGCTGGCGCAGCATTGCGGAGCCGATGCACCAGCCATACAAGCCGTGCACGATTCTGGGGTGCTACTGCCGCGCAGAGTATGCAGCTGCGCTGCGTAAGTTGACCGGCAACTGATTGGTGCTGTGCCGCGTGTGCAGGTGCTTGCCGACCAGATTCCGACGGTCGTGGAGAAAGCTGTCGCCAGCGAGCAGCACAGCGAGGGTGCGCCGGTTTTGCTGAAACCCGCATGCTGCAACCAGTTCACGTGCTGCGGGCTGCGAGTTGTCGTCCGCACACTACTAATATCGCCACACCAGCACCGGCCATGCACCTTGTGGGAGTGCAAGGCTGCCTTTTTCTGCTGTGGAGCGATCTCCAGCACCCGCAGCAGACTTGATTCCCGAGGTTCCAGCCATGCAAATTGAAATCTTTCCCTTGTCGCGGCAGACTCTAAGCGGCGGGCCGCGGCGTTCGGGCGGGCCTTTGGCGCACATGTGACGCGACTGCAGGTGCGGCTCGTCCGCTGCTTGCTGCCGGGCCCTGCTGTGAATGCTTGTTCCTTCCAGTTGCCCCTGCTAGTTTATTGCTGCTCAAGTGGTGACATGACGTGTGATGACACGACCTCGAATCAAGTCGAAGCAAAGCACATCAGTCTAATTGTAGTACATCGACTGAATGTCAAGCTTACAGCATGCATGTCATGCGGCTGCAGGCGGAGCCGCAGGCGTATGGGGAGCTGGGACTGGCGGACCTGCTGGAGATGCGGGAGGAGTGCCTCCGCGAGTTCGGCTTCCAGGATGTTTACAGGTCAAGCTCTGCAGATAAACCGACACAAGTGTCTATAGCGTCAACTCTGTCTGCCTTGCTGGAGTAGCGGGAGGAGTGCCTCCGCAAGTTCGGCTTCATGTACCGGTCCGTTTTCAAATGACGAATGGCATCGGTCAGACTAAAATTTGCAAGCTGTACTGAAGCTTCGTCATGCTGGACATGCTGGAGGTTACCTCTGCGGGTTCGGCTTCCGGAACGTGTACAGGTTTGCAGCGGCAGAGCGTAGTGTCAGCCGCTGGCATTCTGAAAGTCTGAATGTTACTTCAGCTCTGTTTTGAAACGTGGCGCAGTTCACTGCATGTGGCGCCTTGGACAGCTGATGCTGGGGAGGTTGCTGAGTGGAAATTGCTGCGGAAAATGCTGATCACAATTACATCTACTGCTGATGCAAATTCTTTGACAGTCAGCTCTGCAGCCGTAGGTCTGGTCCAGGACTTATGTTGTCGACGAGCACAGCCGCAAAGCATAGAGACATAATCTTGCACCATCACCAGACGCCTGCAGCAGCATGGTTGTTTTTGTTGCAAACTGGACAAGGAGCGGCCGAAAATGCAGCGGCGCTGGAGGTGTGGCTGGACTGACTGGCACTCGACATCCTGGCGATAGTTTCCCTCTCAACACCGCAGGCTGGACAGGGCGCAGGAGAATGCGCCGGGGCTGGAAGTGTGGCCGGACTCACGGGTCATGGAACGCTTTGTTTCATGACATTCACTCTTTGGCCCCAACACAGGCTGGAGAAGGAGCGGGAGAACACGGCGGTCCTGGAGGTGTGACCCAAGCAGCAGCTTGCTTGCAATGCTTCATTTGACAGTCCCCTGAAATTGACCGACCGTTGCGGCGCCGCAGGCTGGACAAGGAGCGGGAGAATGCGGCGGCGCTGGAGGTGTGGCCTGACCTGCTGCGGGAGATGGACGCGCTGCCGCCCGAGGAGCGCCTCGCCGCCCTCGTGCAAGGGGTGCGGCCCGCCCAGCACGGCTCACATCCTACTCAACATTGAAACAACCAGTCTGCGTGTGAATCGCACCTGCTTGCCGCCCGAGGAGCGCCTGTTGCCGCCCTCGTGCAGGGGGTTGCGGCCCAAAATCAAAACCAAGTACACGCAACATTCCTGCATGTGAGTTGCAACCTGCTCGCCAATACAGCCCGCCAATATCGATCCCTGCAGCTATTCCCAGTCTGCCTGACACGGAAGTTCATGAGGACTGAGCTATGGCTCGAGAGATGGGCTTGCCGCTGTCGGGCCGGCCCTGAGATGCTGATTCTCCACATGACAAGAGAGATATCTGCGGAGAAGATCTATCCACAATGCACTCAAATCAACGATGGATATTCTGCGGCGCAGGCGCTGGCGGCAAACATCTTCGATTGGGGGGCGAAGGCCACGGTGCAGCTGTACCACAACGGCACTATCCTGGAGATCTACCGGTGCGGCATCTTTTCGGCTATAGGCTTTGACAGTTTTAAAGCTGAAGGCGGCACTATGCCGGAGATCTTCCGGTGCGGCGTCATTTGCTTATGCGGTGCATGGCCTGCGCAGCGATCGATCACGGAAGACGCAGACATGCTTGGCCTCATGTGGCCTGGGTAGATTTGTGCATTGGGCAGCAGATGCTGCACGCCAAAACAGAGCATTGCGCCTGCAGCAGCACCCTGCCTTCTGATACTTCCACACCTGGATCTTCTACGGTTTTCTGTGATGTTCGCTGACTTTGGCGGCAGCGCATGAATGCGCGCCCGACTGTCGAAGCAGCCCTGGCGGACGACTGACGCTCAACGAATGCAATGAATCTAGAGAAAAACCATGCATTCAAACCTGCAGGGAGGCGCGGGCGCGGCTGTCAAAGCGGCCGTGGCGGGTGGACCATTTGGACGCGCTGAGCGCGCGGTGGCTGTCGTCGGCCGACCTGCAGGTCTGTTCGTCTTCTCTTCAGCAGTGGTTGTCTGCTGCATCCCGCTGCTCCCGCTGGAAACCCCCACAGGCCGGCAGGCATGTTGTGTTGCTCACTATGTATTGTTGCACTTATAACTGTATGTTGTTGCACTTCCAGCTGAAATTGTGACCGTATCGTGACGTTTCATATCATGGAGTCCAGTTCGCACAATGCTAGCACATAGCCTGATTCCTGCTTTCCTTCCAGGAGCTGGGACCGGGCGGCGTCCCGGCTGCACCCTTCCGCCGCGTCATCATGTTTGTGGACAACGCGGGCGCTGACGTGGTGCTGGGCATGCTGCCGCTGGCGCGAGAGCTGCTGCGCGGTGGCTCCCAGGTGCCTCAGTTTCTCTTGTTGGAGCTTTAAACTAGGAGGATCCCTTGGGGATGGGAATGGGACAACGGCGCGCGCCTCTGGCCTGCAAGCTGCTCTGCTGCCGCGCAGCAGATCGGCGGCACATCACCCCGGCGTCTGTCGCCTGGACAGTCGCTGCCTGCCCGTGTTCGTTTCCAAGCAGGATGGACAACTACAGCCGCCTTGGCCCGTATTCCAGCTGCCAACTCGCGAGGAGAGCCGAACAAAGATATCGTATGCAGCAGTCTCAGTTGGTGGGGGTGCAGGTCGTGCTGGCGGCAAACTCGCTGCCGGCGATCAACGACATCACATGCGACGAGCTGCGCACGCTCATCTCCTCCGCCGCCGCCCTGGACCCTGTCATCCATGTGCGCAATTTCTATGGTTTCTATCATCTATGCTCCATCTACACCGTTCTGCTGTCGCCTGGGCTTCGTCGCCCATCCGAGCTCCACGACTGGCTGCCAAGAATTTCCCAACTCCTCACCCACGTATTCCCAACTCCTCACCCACGTACATGCCAGAATACAAACTTCTCGCCCCTGATGCAGCCACATACAATTCTTGCCACAATTCCCTCAGTACCGGTCCTTTGAATGTCATAGGCGGCGTGGGAGGCCGGCGGCGGCGCCTGCCACAGTATCATCCTGTCTCCATCAGCTCAACATCTCTGCCAGCTGAACCTCGATCTCTCTGCATACACAGGCGGCGTGGGAGGCCGGCGGCGGCGCCGTGGGCGCCGCTGACGCGTCACCGCCGCCGGTGCCGGGGCTGCCGCGCCGCGTGCCCTCCTCCGGGCGCCTGGCGGAGCTGGGTGCCGCCGCTGCCGCTTCCTCCTTCCAGGGTCTAGGCTCCCAGGGCGGCCTCAGCTGCAGCCCGCCCCGCGGCTGGCCCTCGCGCCTGGCCGCAGCGGCGTCCGCCTGCAGCAGCCCCCCGGCAGCTATTGCAGCATCGCCAAGCAGCCCACCAGAAGCGGCTTTCCAGGCGGCGCCCGGCGCCACGGTGGCCGGCGGGCGGCCACCGCTGTCCGCGGATGGCGCCACAGTGGAGGTCGAAGACTTTTCGGCCGGCTGCACGAAGCTGGAGCCGGCCGCGGAGGCGGCGCCGCGGCGGGCGGCGCCTGCAAATGTGGCGGCCGCCGCCACACCGGCCGCCGGCAGCCCGCCGGACACCGTCTTTCGGGATCAGCCGGCAGAGGGCGCCAGCGCGGCGCAGTCGCCGGACCGGCACGAAGACGGCTTGGCGGCTCGCACGCCGAGCCGGGCAGGCCAGCGGCTGGATGTGGGCTCAGTGCTCGCCGACATGAGCCCCGCGCGGCCGACGAATGGCGGCGGCGGCGGCAGCGGCAGCGGATCTGCTCCGCAGCCGCCGCAGCAGCCACCGCAGAGGCTCAGGTGCTGGCCCCGATTGCACCGGCAAGGCGCCGCATGTGTGCTGGTAGCGGTTACATGCCGAACTGGCCGCTGCAGTCATGCTGAGTTGCCGAAAGCGTGGCACCTGCACTACGAGCATACGACCTCATTTGTTTTGCTACATCTTTCAAGTCTGCACCAGGAGGGCGAACGAGGACAAACTCCTCAATTTTGCGCAGGAACGCGCGGCTGTATGTGGTGCCGACTGGGCAGGGCAGCCCGTGCCTGGACCTGCGGCGCGTGTCGGGTGCCCTTGCAGATGCCACCGTCGGCACAGGTGCTCCATTCGGCTTCGCCTGAAACTGCTGGTGCCGTCTACATGCATTTGTTGTCTGGGAAGCAGTTTAGCCGAACATTGGGTATGCGTCTGATGCAGCAGGCACAGCAGTCAGGGTCGCGTGGTCTCCACACAGCCGTTCTCGCATGCTCAGCGCATTGGAAGCTCAGTGCGTACATCCTTCACTCGCAGACCTGGTTGTCATCGAGGGCATGGGCCGGGCGGTGAGTTGCTGCGGTTTTAGTCGCGATGTTGCAGCCCGCGTGGCCGACCTGAATTGTCTTGTGTTGCAGTACAGTTCAGCATGGTCCATGCGCCTCTTCGCAAACCTTGCGTCCATGCTCTGAAGATGTTCCTCTTCCCCTTCTGTGTTCTTCATGCTGCACCGTGGGAAGCAAGCCTGTTGCCGCGTCGCAGGTGCACACGAACCTGCGCACAGCGTTCAAGTGCGACACGCTCAAGCTGGCCATGATAAAGAATGCGCACCTGGCGCAGCGACTTTTCGAGGTGCACCGGCTTGTCTGGAATACTCTCTACTATTGTTTCTGAAACAACTTTTGAGCTTGCAAATTTCGATATGTCTTGAGATCGACCCGCGCTTGTGACGCAGTTGGCGACATAACTGACGACATTGTCCATCGTGCCAGCAGGGGCAAGTCTATGACTGCATCTGCGTCTTCGAGCCAGGGCCCGCATGCCGCAAAAGCCTCGAAAAGTGAGAGGGGGAAGACCATCGTGTACATGCAGGCACGACCGAAACAGATGCTGGTGGTGTCGGAACACGAATGCTGACATGTTGACAGGCGTGGGTAGCACACTGGTCTCACAGATTATCAAAAACTGCCGCGCAATTCCGCCGCATGTTGCGCACTGGTGTGTCTCAGATCTTGCATCTGATAGCTAGGTGTTATAGCTAGGTGTTCAGCAAAACCACAACAGGCGCCTGCTCAGATTTTGCAAATTGTCCACCTCTTGTGAGAAGTTCGGCAATTATATGAGCACATCCAAAAGAACACTGGTACACGGCTTCGACTGACTTCATGACGGCTGGAACTCGTGCTTCATGACGATCCCAAAGATGATCTGCCACAAGTTGCGGTTCCTGCATCAACGACACAATAGGGTGTCAGCATGAGGACCATGTCACGCACGTCCGCTGCCTGTTCATTGCATGCACTTTTGCTCACGGGGCTTGTGACTGTCGCATGATGACTGTCGGGCAGAGACATGCAGGCTGCATGCCAGGCATGCATGAGGTGGGCTGCGCATCCGCGCACTGTTGCAGCATCAAGTGTTGCCGCAGTGAGGTTGACGTCAATCACGGGAAGCAGCTGCGCAGAGCGACCATCTCGTGAATAGTGCTAGTTGACTGCTTGTGAGAGGCGCGCACATCTCGTCGTGACACTGGCCGTCCTCGGTGGTGTATATGCTGCTGACGGGAACGCCGAACTGGTCCTCGCGCAGCACGTTCTCGTCTGGCCCCGGCACAGGCTGCTTCGCATTCTGCGAAACGAAGACGTTGCATTGCGTCTGTTGTTCACCCGCTGCCATGCCGTATCAGAGCAAATGGTCACCCACGATGGCACCGAGACGACCCACACCCCCACGGCTGCTGCTGATCCAACGCGCCAAAAGCGCTAGCGGGATGGGTTTCTTACACCGCAGTGCTGGCCGCCCACAGGCCCCTGCGCTGTGTATTGGGCGCATTGACGTTGCCTGAGGCATTAGTCCTATGTTCGAGGATACAACGGCTGATAAATGGATGTTTGCAACTACAAGGATCAGCCAGGCAGCTCACCCCGGCAGACCTGCCGGCCCAGTCTGCCCAGCACATGAAGTGGATGTTGTGGGAGCAGGGCGGCGGGCGGTGCATGTCATGCGACATCGCGTCGAAGTCCACAAAGCCACGCCTCCATCCGACCGCTGCGCCCATCGCCGCAGCGCTTGGTTGCGCCCCTGCAGCCTCTGCGCGTTACGTGCCGCGCAGCGCGCAAGGTCAAGGGCACATTCGCTGAGGAAGACGTTTTTGTTAGCTATTACTCGTGTGGCAGAGCCCTGATTCGACGATTGGATCAAGCCATGTCAATCATGCACAGGCCTATGTTTCATGCATAGGCAAACAATCCAGTGCATGCCGCAAAGCAGGCAGCAAATCACAGACGGTGCGCCCAACGCCGAGTGCACGGGCAAACAAGCCGCGGCCAGCAGCTTTAATAAGGTTTTGGCCGCAGCGTCTGGTGCCGCAGAGACCCAGCTGTGCCGGCTGGGCTGCACATTCGCCATGAAAAACTCCCCGACCCGACGGGGAGTGGGTCGGGAAAAGCCCCGAGAAATCTCTCGTCAACGCCTGAGCGCGTCGCACCTTGACTTGCTCCGGCGACTTGACCAGCCCCACTGGCGTCGACATGACGACTATTTTCACCCGCTGCCGGATGCTGTCCAGAAATTCAAGCCACTTTGGCGACACCTGCGCAGGCAGGCGGTGTACTGATAGGGTTTTGGGGCTCAGGGAATGGAGCGCCAGACTTCCTGGAGAGCGTGTGGGCCGCGCATTGCGGGTTCGCAAGCCGGCAAGGGGCTGTCCTGGCATCCTGCGGTGAGTCAACATCACACGGCACAGATTTGCACGCACAGTGCAGCTTAGACTGTGCAAACTCAGCCGATGCTGCGTGATCGCCGCAGCCCGCAGGGCGCGGCAGCAGAATGAGGCGCCGCGCAGCGACGTCAGCCTTGGCCGGCTGCTTGCAACAAGAAGTCGAGACTTCATTGTATCTTCAGCTCACTCAATCACGTCACCTGCTATCGTCAGCCTTCTTCCCAGCTTTGTTTCGTTTGCCGTATGTCGCTCCCGCCGGAGTTCCTCCACAGCTGTGAAGGAACTCCCTGCAGGCCAGTAGCTTACTTAGGCATGACGTAATTCCTTCCTTCCTTCGCACCTGGTTCGCCCTGTCCATGTAGTTCACGCCGATGACCAGGACCAGCCGCTCATCAGGCTCCAGGGTCTCCAGATACGCAGCCAGATGCTGCAGCTGCCATGCGTATCTGCGCGGAAAGCGTCTGCCTTGAGAAGGAGGCTGCCACACGTCTGCCTCCTGCCAATGAGCGCGCCGCTGGGCGCCTCGACTTTATATTATCTGAAACGTCTGCATCATCAGGAAGAGGCGGCATGACATTGCGCTGAGCGGGAAGCCGGCATGTTTATTTTTTTCAAGTTTTTAATTACGGGCGGCTGCGTCGTCACTGCGATGCTGTGCAGCCCCTCCCAAGGCTTCAGCTTTATGGAGTTTGATAGGGTCTCTATACAGGCCGGGAACACTCACGGCCGCATGAGTCTTGCGGCCATGCTGGCACCAGCACCTAGCAAGCAGCCCAACATCCAGCTGCCATACAAATTCGAGTGACAAACTCAGGCTGCTGCAAGATGTTGAGATAGCCGGGTTGGGCGAGGCAGAGAGGAAGGTTCGCACGAGGCTGAGAACATCGAGTCGATGATGACGGGAGGGTCCTTCCGGGCGTCGCAGCCCGGCACCCGCGGCGGCGCGCCAAAGAAATCCGGCAACATCTTCAAGGTGGGGCCCGGCATGCGGCCTTTGACGACCTTGTCGTACGACCTTGTTTCAAACAGCGTGAGAGGTGAACAATGAATGCACCGCCAAGGGACGCAACATGTGCATGGTCACTCAGACCGGCGCAAGCTGTGCTCACAAGTGCCACTGCCGAATCGTGGGTCATGCGTGCTTTGAGCGTGGGAGTTGGATGGAGGACACAGGTGCGGACAGGACGGCATGCGAATCACCCAGGTGCTATGGCGTAGCTGTCAGCGGAGCGGCACAGGGCATAGCGCGCCATCTGCAGTGCAGGCGCATGGCAATCACACAGTGCTCAGTCTGTTGCTTAATCCAAGCATCGCGCTCCACAAGTCGACGCAAATTTGGTCTCACTGCTGCAGCTCGAGTACTTTGCAGCGGCACAGGAACCATAGCAGACCAGCACGGTTTTCGAATTCCTCCACATATGACAAGGTCCTCAAGCATGCCTTGGACGAGCACGCCGACAAACCTCACCGTGAAGATCCGGTGGTCAACGGGGCGCAGGGCGCCTCGGAACATGTGCACCAGGCGGGCGTGCAGCTGCTTCTGCATCGAGTCGCCGACCACGAAGACGCGCACCCTGTTGCTCTGGAGGTGGTGCAGCACCTGCACTGAACAACAGGTTTCACAGATTGTACGTGAAACATAGCGCTACAACATGCGCTGTCATCTTCATTGAACAGTAGAGGACAAAGAGAAAAAGGAGAGGCAAGTAGGAGAAAAGAGTGGGTGCGGGCGTCAGCCGCCAGCTGGCCTTCACCGTGTGTCGCATGGCACATTCCGCCATACGAAGACTTGCTGCGGACGCATTGTGATTGTGCAGTCGCAAGACTGCGCCCAGCCTGGTGAGTGCGTCAGCCGTTTCGCTTGGTGCACTTCAGGGCATTGAAGCAGCCTTCTCCCTCGGCCGCCATCAGCCCACGACTGAACGAATGAAGATGCAAGCGGAGCGTGGCAAACGAAACCGGCACAGCATGGCCGGCCTGCGACGTGAGCTCTTGAAAAGCGCAACAATTCCACACCTCAGCGCCGCTGTAGTGGAAGTAGCTGCAGGCGGTGCCGTTGGCCGCCGCCGGCCGCCCGCCGGCCTTGCCGCCGGCCAGCCGCGGCTGCCACTGCTGCGCGCCCGGCAGCCGGGACGCCCTGTCCGGTGTGAAGCTGCCTGGCAGGTCCCCCTCACAGCAGGCCGACGAGCACCTGTCACCAAGCAGTCATGTAATAGTCACACCGCGGCTTCACCAGAGCCTACACCAACAGCCTGCTTGCAATGTGTCGTCCTGTGGCCAATGCCGGAGGTTTCAGCCGAACTGAAACACGCACCAGCACAGATGCAGCGGGGCGCAGCTCTAATCTTCCCTCACATTGGTTGCGTGTGGCACGAGCAGCGAAAGCTGAGCGAGAATAGCACTCACGGCGGCAGCAGCGGCCGGCGGACGCCCTCCATGAAGGGGTCTGCGCACTCCTCAGCTGCATCCTGCTTCAGCTCGTGCACAAAGCTGCCGTTGCCCGCGAAGGGGCACTCCAGTTCCTCCTCGCCAAAGGAGCAGGGGTTCGGCGCGCACGGCGGCTTTTTGAGCGGCCGGCTGGGGTCGGATTGGAACAGGCACTGCGCCCGGGCACGCCATGTCATGCCAGGAGTTGGCGCGGGATGATTGGTGTTGCACAGAGCCTAAAGAAGCTTATACCAGTCACATGTGCAACCGCTGCTTGTGCACCAGCTGCTCAGACGAGTGTGAAGACAGCATGGAGGTGAAGACAGTATACTGGTTTCCCACCCCGAGGCATGCATGGCAGCGCCAGTGGCCGCGTGCAGGTGAGCGGCAGAGCGTCTCACTGCGTGAAGTGTGCAGCATGTGTTGCAACATTCAGGCGCGGGCCTCACCGAGTTTGGCACATAGCGGACGCAGGACGCCGGCGGCGGCGCCGCCATGAACGCGCCTGTGGCAAACCATGCCGCAGCCGCCAGGAGCCCTGCCAGCGCCAGCGCCGCGGTGCCGCACAGAGTCGGATCCCATCTGCATTTTGCAGGATTGCTGCCTCTGCTGGGCGTGCTATTTCTAGCCTGTTCGTCTGAGGGTGCTTCGTATCTGCTGTTCGTGAACAGTATGTGTGCATGGCTTCCTGCTTACCCCTGGGCTGCCGGCCCGGCGGCGGCGGCGGCAGCAGCCTTTCGTCTACTGCCGCCAAGCCTACTGTCTAGGAGGCTGTCTGACATCGCGGCCCTATGCCACTCGGCCAGGCGAGTGCCACGCTGCTAGCTTCTTCACCTGCAAAGTGTAGCTGCACAGTCAAGCTTGTGGGTGATCTTCAGATCAGTTGCCGCTAGCAAGTGCTTTGCACGTGGCTTCAGCGTTCTCGGCAGTGAAGCTCTCGGAGCGCACTGTAGTTGCGATCTTTCCCATCAATCACCACGAGCTGCCACGAGCTGTCACGAGCTGCCACGAGCTGTCCAGGTACTGGTGCAGTACTGGTTTTCAAACCACGAAGGCGCTCGATATGCATACCGTGAAGAAGGATCAGCTTGGGTGGGTTCCCGTAGCAAACGCGTCAAATTGCGGCATGCTGTCCACATTAGCGATGCTGGTGGACCCTGAGGCAGCTCTCCCCAGAGTGAATTGGAACTCGCTGCCGGTTTGCGTCAGATCACAATAGCGGATTTGCTTTCCAACCGCATCTCACCTGTTCGCAAATGCAATCTGCTGACTGATCTGCGCACATCAGTCGAGATGCCCACGTCAAAAGTTTTTGCCCACCCCGCAACGGCGGCTTAAGCAGCGGTCCGTTCACACATACATTTATAGGCTCAGATGCACTGCACGCGCGCCGGCCGGGCCGGCGAGCCCGGTTGGCCAGGGTGGGGGCCGATAGCTCCTGGGGCGGGGCGGCGGCCTTCGAGATGTCCCCTCTCCGGTTGTTCGTGCAGTCTCCGGAGTTGTAGCAGCTGCTGTGCTGCCATCCACACACCAGAGTCGCACCCATGCCACGGCGCCACTGCCGCCTCCGCTTGGCGCCTGTAGCCGCGCAGAGGGCTCGTGGTATCCCTTCTCCGGGTGTACACCCGGAACATTTTCGTGCAGTCCCCGGAGTTGTAGCAGCCGTCTCGGTGCGGTGCTGTGCACACGATACAACCCGGCCGCGGCAACACTGCCGCTTCCGCTCGGCCTCAGCTGCCACTTGACCTCCAGTTTGTTTCGCCCGGTTTGACACTCCGCAGACCCCAAACTTCACGGCCGCAGGATGCTGTGGGCGCTACTATCGTCAGGTACGGTTGCATCGTGACGTCAATGCTGTAGTGACAGTCCAGCCGCATGAAGCACCGGCGCAGCAGCCCGGTTGCCGCGTTCTGCCGCCGCTGCATCTCCAACATGCCGCCGGCCACGCCGCGGGTTGCTCTGAAGACGAGGCCGAGATACTTCCAGGCGTCGCACTGCTGCAGTGGAGCACAAGCATCATGGTCACATGATGTAGACTGCGGGAGAGCGATGCATGCTCGCCGCGCATGCTTGTCTAGGACATATGTGTGAGCGCCTCTGCAACCATTGGTAGGTATGCATGCGCGTCTGGACAAATTTGAAGGCCTGAACTTTCAGGGAAGGACTAGGAAACGCGGCCAGAGTATGGTCCAGCATGAATGCGGCTTCATGTCGTTACACTTGTAAACGAGACTGAACCATGGCAGCTTTACAAATCAGGTGCATAAAACACGAGTCGCCGACTCCATCCTGTTCCTAAACGATGGCTTGATGCTCGACGCAGAGTCGAGCAGGACGGAGACAGACCACGGTGTGCCTAGGTAAATCAGTCTCAACGTCAACGGGGACAAAACCATTTACGGTTTGAACAGATCCATCCGGCAGAGATTGTTCCTCCAGCAAGCTTCATCAGCGTGGTTGCGTGGTCGCACGCTGCCGTGATCATCATACGGTCGAATAAAGGCCATTCATACGGTCTACCGCCACCCTCGTCAGTACGGCTGCCGCGCGTGGTGTGCCGACATCTCGTGCAGCAGCTTGCCGGCGGCGACGGTCGCCTTGTGGCGCTGCATGGCGGCCGCCGCGGGCCGTGGCGTCATGCCGACCGCCGGCGCCGCCAGCCGCAAGCGTCGCGGCTTCTTGGCCGGGCTGCTCACCTCCTCGTCGCTGTCCAGCACGATGGTCTCCTGCTGTGCCGCCGCGGCCGGCCTCCTGCAAACAATAAACAGGAGTACAATGATATTGAAGCACGCGTCGCCAACAATGAGCTCCTGCTGCGCCATAGCGGCCGGCTCCCTGCAGCATGACGACTCGAGGATGTGGCTTCAACGTGTGCAAGGAACAAGATTAAACACAGTAGCAGCGAATCGGACTGGGCGGCAACTCACAGTTCAGACTGCAAGTAGCGCCTCGCAGCTGGTGCATGCGGCCTGAGATCAGCAGGTCGACAGGCGGCAGGACGAGGTGTGCTCAGTGCAGCTGCCGCTGGTGCTGGCACACTGCACTGCCACTGGGCATGATCGTCTGCGCCAGTGGGCCTGAGCATCAAGAAAGTCGCAAAGACGCAACGCACCCCTGGAGGTTGACGAGCGCCTTCTGCTTTGCAGCGCGGGGCCGCAGCTCCCGTTTGCGGTGCGACTTGCGCGCCGCCAGTCCGCCGGGGCTGCCGCCGCCGGGGCTGTTGACCAGCCGCTGCACCGGCTGCAGCGGGCGCCGCGGCTTCAGCTTGCTGGCGGTCCGCTGCTGCCGCTCCGCCACCTGCCCGATAGAGATGGACACATGCTGCGAAACATGATTCTCAAGTCCTGTTCTGTCTGATCTCAGGTGCGTGGGGCAGGTCGCTTTGTGAGCAGATGCGACACGCTGCTGGTGACACCTCCATGGACGTCGCAGGTGACAGCTCGATGGCGATGTCGGGCGTGCCCTGCGTCGGCGTGGCTGCCGCCGCAGCCGGCATCGTCAGCGGCATCGGGCTGGGCAGCTCGCCCTGCGCCGCATACCTGGCTTTGCGCACCGACTTTGCGAGCGCCTGCAGGCAGACAGGTGTCTCAACGCCATGGACGCTGCTTGCGGCACAGCCGTGGACATGACGCCAAAGGTTTATGCCAGACAGTGAGGCGCCTGCCTCCATGAGCTCTGTCGTGCTGTCAGACAACAGCATGAAGGGGCTGCCGTCTCCAGGCAGGCGAGCTTCGAACTCCAGCAGAGGCTAGTGCGACCAGAGAGCAAACAAGCAAGCGCCATGCCTGCTGCGACTGCTCGACGGCGGCGCGCAGGTGCCCGGCCTCCGCCGCCTCCCGCGCCCGCCGCCGCTCCAGGGCCGCCACCACCTCCGCGGCCTCAGCACGCGCCTCCCTCGCATCTGCTGCCGCGGCGTCGGCAGCCGCCGCCTGTTCGGCCGTCGCCGTCTGCGCCGCTGCGGTAGCGTCCCTGGCGGCGGCCAGCTGCGCCTGCAGGTCCGACACCCGCTGCGCGTGTGCAGCAGCGGTCAGCTGCTGCAGCTGCTCCGCGGCCGCTTGCTTTGCAGCGGCGTCACCCGCCGAGGCCTCCGCCGCCGCTGTCGCGGTCGCCAGCTGCTTCTCGTGCTTTGCCGCCGCAGCCTCCGCCGCCGCCAGCTGCTTCTCGTGCTTTGCCCCCGCCGCCCTCACGGACTCCTCGTGCCGCGCTCCCGCCGCCTTCCTTGCCTCCTCGGCCTTGTCGGCGCGCCGCCTGGCGGCCTCCAGCTGCGGCCACATTTTTTGCAGCTCTCTCGTCGCGGCGTCGGCTTGCGCATTTGCCGCCTCGGACGAGCCCAGGGCTGCAATCCGCTCGATGCGTGCGGTCTCCAGCTCCGTCTGCAGGGCCGCCAGCTGCGTCTGGGTGTCAGCGACTGCCGTTGCCGATGCCTGCGCCTCCGCCTGGGCAGCGGTGCAACCACCTCGGGCCTCTGCCAGCCCCTACATACGCCACAATGCCCCATCAGAATGCAACGTCGTGTGAGAAATCTTTCCTGGAGCGCAGACGACCACTGCAACATGGCAGAGCATGCTAGCAGTTGGTCAGCTCCCGCTTTGGCAGCCGGCTTTGTGCTGGAGGCAGTGCAGCTCCAATGCATAGGCCGTCCAGACGTCACGACACAAGCTCATCTGGCAGTTTGCACCTGCTGCAGCTTCGACTCCCGCTCGGTGGCCGCCGCCTGCCCCGCCTCCAGCGTCGCCGCCCACGCCTGCGCGTCCGCCAGCTGCCGCTCCGCAGCCGCCGCCCGGCCGCCCGCCTCCGCGGCCTCCTTGCTTGCGCTCTCCATCTCCGCCGCGTGCGCCGCCGCAGCCGCCTCCGCCTGGCGGCCCGCCTTGGCCGCCGCCGCCGCCGCGGCTGTCAGCTCAGCGTCCAGGCCCCGCTGCAGTCGCACTGCGTCCTGCTCCGCCCGCTTCTGCGCCAGGGCTGCCACCTCCAATGCCGCGGCGTGTGCGTCCCTCGCCACCTGGAGCTGCAGGGCGTGCTGCAGCTGTGCCGTCTTCTGCGCCCCCTCCGCCAGTGCCAGCGCTGCGCTCTTGAGGTCGCACTCGTGGTTCGCTTCCTCCAGCCGCCGCGCCGCCTTCTTCCTGGCCTTGGCGGCGGCGGCCCTGACATCCGCCAGCTCCGCCGCCAGCTGCTCGGCGCGCTCGGCAGAGTCCGCCACAGCGGCCTCGGCGGCGTCTGCACGCGCCGCCTGCTGCTGCGCCTCAGCAGTTGCTGACTCGCGCGCGGCCTCGGCATTGCTTGCATTGCCCTGGCAGGAGGAGGTCAGCGCAGTCAGAATGGTGGCAATCCCTCAGAGCGTCCGTGGCGCAGAAGGATGTGTGTGTGCACATGCTCAGCGTGTCGCATCTACTTCCCCCTCTGGCAGCGCTCCTTTCGTCGGGCACAACACCACCACCATCAAGAACATAGCAGTGCTGAAGCACACTTGCCTGACGAACATGCGTTTAATCACTCGCACCGCAGCAGCCGTGAGCGCCTGCGTCGACTGCTGCATCGCCTCCTGTAGCATCTCCACCTGCCGCCCCGCGCCGGCCAGCTCGGCGGCCTGCTGTGCGGCCGCGGCTTCCCCGGCAGCCAGCCGCGCATCCAGTTCCGCTGCAGCGGTGGCGTGTGCTTCCGCCGCCTGCTGCCCGGCGGACCGTTCAGCCTCCAGCTCCTCCTGCAATGGTAAACATGTTTTCATGTTGTGATTATGCAGCGGGTTGCATGGTAAGCCCGTAAGCCTGCTGAGTGACGATAAGGCTGAAGACTGTTGATGCATTTCAGACGGCAGCAATGACGCCAAATAGGTGGAATGGGGCATGTTCATGTGGTGGAAATGTCATCATAAGGCTGTGGATACCCGCTATCACGTGCATGCTCGGCCGGTGGCTTGATCTACGCTGCCACGCATGGAAATGCCAGCCAGAGGCATTGGTTGCATCGATGGCTGCAAACGATGCAGCAAGTCATACCCCACCTGCAGCTGGGCAGCCCGGCCACTGTGCTCGTCCGCCGCAGAGCGCGCAGCTGTCAGCTGGTCCCGCCGCTGCGATGTCTCCGCCCTAGCAGCCGCCAGCTCCACGGCATGCGCCGCCGCGGCCTCCTCGGCCGCCGCCGATTCTGCAGTCCGCTGATGCTCGTGTAGAGCAGCCGCCGCAGCGAGCTGCTGCTGGTGTGCAGCCGCCGCAGTGCCCGCCGCCGCAGCAGCGGCCTGCAGCTGCCGCTCGTGCTCTGCCGCTGCCTGCGCCGCGGCGTCCGCCGCCGCCGTCAGACGGTGCTCGGCATAGCGCAGCTGCTCTGCGTGCGCCGCCGCCGCCTCCTCTGCCGCATTCTCCGCAACCTTACGCCTGGCCTCAGCATCCTGCAGCTCTGCAGCATGACTCTCTGCCACCTCTCCTGCCGCCATCTCGGCAGCTGCGAGCCGGGACTCAGCGTCCCGCAGCTCTGCACCATGACTCTCTGCCGCAGCCTCTGACGCCTGCTGTACTGCAGCGAGGCTGGCTCCAGCTGCCTGCAGCTGCGCAGCGTGGCTCTCCGCTGCAGCCTCTGCCGCCTTCCCAGCAGCGGCAAGCCGGGCTTCAGCGCCCCGCAGCTGCGCAGCATGTTCCGCCGCTGCGCCCTCTGCCGCCTTGACCGCGGCGTCCTGCGCACCCGCAAGCTTCGCTTCTGCTTCCTGCAGCTGCTGCTGGTGGCTGATCGCAGCCTGCTCGGTTGCAGACCTGGCTGAGGCGAGGCGAGCTTCCTCTGCCTGCAGGGCCGCCGCCTCCTGTGCGGCGGCGTGGGTAGCGTCAGCGATGGCCACGTCGAGCCGCGCCTGCAGCTCGGCCGCCTCCTGCGACGCCTGCATCTCCGCCTCCACGACCTGCGGTCCAAAGAGAAGGCGTGTCAGTCACCTGCAGTGCAGCGCGGTTTGAGACTTGCAAACGCCATGCTTGCATGCGTCAGGATCCTCTCTTTGGCCTTGCTACAGTTGACGAAATTTGCCGCAAGCCACGCGGCTTGTTGAACAGAGGTGGTCATGGAACAGCAGTGAGTGTGGCTGCAACAAAACGGAATGCAGCAAGTCTGCGGGCGCACCGCTTCGCGCTGCTTCTCGGCCTCGCGGCGAGCGGCGTCCAGCTTGGCCTGGAGCTCCCAGGCGTGCGCCTCCGCGCGCTGCAGCTCCTCCGCCAGCCGCGCCCCCGCCTGCGGGTGCGCCACAGGCGACATGGCATGCAGTCCTGGGCAGGCTGTGGTACGGCCAGAGAGAAGAGGAGGGCCACTGGTCGTGTGCTTCGTCATGCATGCTTATGAGATGGGACCGCCGACAGAGACGCCCTGTGCGCATTGTGATGGTGCCTGGATTGACTCTTGATCTGCTTGGCTTCGAGGTGTCTGCCGTGCAGTCTCGATTGAATCTGCTGATATAATTGCTGTCAGACTTCGATTGAACCACATCAAGTGAGCTTAGATGTGCACCTCATTTGCGGCGTCGCGCTCCTTGGACACGAGCGCCAGCGCGGCGGCGTTCTTGCTGCCGCGCAGCACCTCCACCTCTGCGGTGAGGCGCGCCACCTCCCGCCGCAGGATGACCGGGTTGCCGTCCAGCGTCAGGTTGCGCAGCGCCTGCAGTGCGGGTTGGCAGGATTGTTGATGTGCTCTGCGGGTTTTCAATGGTTATAGGATGTCCAGGATGGATGCTTGTGAACACGCAATATGTGGCGAGTGGCGTGAGGGGCCTTTGCTGAGCTGCAATTGGCTTACGCATGCCTGGCGGCCAATTCAGAAATGCCATCAAGTTTGATTCTGCAGGACGTGGGATTTGACAGGCTCCACATTATGTAGTCGCTGTACCTTGTTCTTCATCCGCTTGGCGCTGCGCGCAAACTCCAGGGTCATCTGCGTCTCCTCGGCAAACGCCACCGCTGGGCTGACGTTGCAGATGAGCATGGTCTTGGCGTTGCCGCCCAGCGACTCCTGCCACGGCCAGGAAAACCTGATCTCTGGGGATGCTGAATAGGGTTTTGGGGAAGCAGCAGCATCTGTGTGACGCGATGCGGTAATCATCACGGCACAGCTCTCTGGCAGCCGATGTGCTAGTTGCCAGACCAACAGCATGGCAGCACCCTATCTGCATGAGGGAGAACACTGTGTCGCCTTTTGGGTTCTCCGGCACTCGCCTGTAGCAGCCAGGTGAGGCGGCACTCGCGGTAGGGCACCGACGCGTCGCCGGATGTGATGCCGCGGATGACCTTGCCCAGTGTCATGAGCGAGGTATTGATGTTGCTCGCCTCCTTCAGCCGCTCGCCCGTCGCGCCGCTCATCTTTACGCGCTCGCTGCCTGCAGACCACAAACAGGTCGCATCTGACACCGCTGTCAACGGTCAAAGCGCAACAGCGACGCCTCTGTCCCAGTCGCCAGCACCACCCTCCCAAGTACTTTGCGCTACAGACCCCTGCCAGACTCCGCAGTGTACAGAGGACAATAGTTGACTCGTGCAGCCTAACCACAGAGCACTCAAGGGTGGATGCGCATTCCCACCCCGAACAAGGGCATCACTCATGCACGGATGTAGCAATCTCCCCACCGGCCAGATCGACGAGGGTGAGGCGGGAGTGGCGGGTCTCCGTGACGCCGCGCCCATTGCCCGTCGCCACCGTCACCACGCAGGTGAAGACCGAGTGCGAGCGGCTGGACTCCTTGTTGCACTGCGTCGCCGCCACGGTGCGGTTCTCCGCGCCCCGTTGCATCAGGTCCAGCACCTCCGCCGCTGCGGTGCAGAAGCCTTTTCAACAGGGGAACACCGTAGGTAAGAAGGTGAGAGGTAAGAGGGGACTTCGCATCAGTGCCAGCATCGGCGGCAGGTACTTCTGTGCAGCATGGCACTGCAGAACGCGGTCAGAAAGAGCAGATTGGTGCTAAAGCAGGTCAATGGTCGAATGTTGCCAAAGGTCTTTCACGGCATGGCGTCGCGGTTGGGAAGCTGACTCACCTGAGCTGACCGGTTGCGCGGACAGGCCCTCCACAAAGGGTCCCTGCTTCGGGTGCACCCTGACGTTCAGGCTCTTGCCCGCGCCCGGCTCCAGGAGGTCCGTGATGTGCTGCATTGACAGGTAAGGTTTGCAAGAAGCACAGTTTGGCAGGGCACCAGCGGAACAAACAAGAACAATAAACATGTGTTTGGAACTCTTTCGATTGAAACGGTTCTCCAAACATCACACACGCAAGCTGCTCGTTCTGAAACGGGTGGCTCACCTCGTTGTAAATCTCCAGATACGAACACGCGACTGTGCAGCTGGTCCCCTCATCCTGCGCATCGGACAGAGCTTCAGCCAGAGAGGTGACACCGAGTAAGCTTCACAAAATGACACAAAGGCAATCACATGTTGCGATGCGCAAACTGCCTTGCTATGCAGACTGTGTGCACCTGCTCAGCGAGCTGCACCAGGTTGGACAGCAGGTACTCCGCCATGCGCGGCACCAGTCCCCTCTGCACATTGAAGAACAAAAACGCCATTCACTCGCTGCGCCCGGCCAGAGCTTCAAGCACGGTTCTACCACTGCTGTTCATGCACCCCAAGCCTGAGGAAAACAGCTAAGACAGGCACAGCGCGATCGAGCGGCGCCGTGGCAAGAGAAGTGCAGAAGCAGCAGACCTGCGGGTCGCCGGGCAGCAGGCTCCCCTGCATAGTATGCGTCTTGCCACTGCCGGTGTGCCCGTAGGCCATCACCGTGGAGTGATATCCGTCCAGGATGTGCTGCACCATGGGCACGCCAACGACTGCGGGCGTTGCAAGCGTCAGAATCTGAGCAAGATGCCTAGTGAGTAGCAAACAGCCAGCAGCCAACACTCAAATGGCAAATTCGCGCCTTGCCTGCACGCAGCTCACCTTCGAAGAGGTCGGCCTGGCTGCCGTCCTGTCCGATGACCGAGTCGAAGCTGTAGCTCTGCACCCACGCAGCACCCGGTCAGTGGCGCGGTAGGAGTGCTGGCGCCGCTCAACATGCACACCGGCCAGGCTGCAGTGCAAGCTGGGGAACGGGCAGTCTCAACCTGCGTCCCCCACCTGGTTCTCCTTGCGCAGCTTGATTGTCTGCTCGTCGAGCTTCGCGACATTGCCCACGTCCCGCTCGTGGGGGTGCGCCGGCCGGAGCCGCACCAGCACCTGCGGCACGCAGGCGCGCTAGCTGAGATTCTCGTCCAACTCACGACCTCTTGCAGGCAGCCACGACTGTGAGTTTAGATCTCCGCCTCAATGCCACGCCCCGCAGCCCACCTGCACGTTCTGGTCGGGCTGCGCATCCTCGTCTGCAGGCTCCGAGGTCTGCGTGCCGGCAGGAGCCGGCACGAAACGGGGTATCATGGACACGAATGCTGATCTGCTATCAAATCACATGCTATGCGCCTTCATCGAGGTACAACGGACGCGCGACTCTTCACGGAAGTGCATAGGTTTGCTGTTTCGGAAGGCTACCGACTGCGGGCAGCAGGCTTTTCTGAGGCACGACAAACTTTCAACCTAGACTTGCGTTGCTACTGCAATTGAACGCGGCAATACCAACGCGCTAACAACGATGAAGCCAAGGGCTTGGAACAAGTCCTAGCTGTCGCTGCGTTTCCAAACTCTGTTCAGGGTTTAATGACAAACGGCCCTCGTCATACGGACTTCCCCTGTGGCTGTAACATAGGTTTTGCCCGGCCTGTAACACGGATTTCGCCTGCCCTGTTGTACCTTTATCCTCTGCCAGCCAGCCAGCCGTTATGGATCAGGTGAACTGGCGGCGACTGCACCCCATCATTGTCTTCACTATTTGGGAGTCCACCAGACTTCCGAAAGACCTCCGGAACGGCAGGGGGCTGCTTCCAACAACACGGAACATCTACAATTGTAAGGGCTGCAAGAGTGTTGTGAAGGCGGACGATCAAATGTGTGTGCCCAATCACAGTCGCGTAGATTCCACAGCGCCCCCTCAACCACGTCTCGTTGCACACTCCGACACGCAATCGCCAAGCTGGCCTGATCGCCGGATCCGCATGCGTTGTGAACGAGCAGTGCAGGCTTCTACTTGATGCCCTACAACGAGCCCTCAAGCCTTCCGTCGCGGTACCAAATATGCGTTATCCTATCGTGGCGGCACAATGATTTCGAAACACCCCAGGATGAGACGGATCCCTGCGTCGATCCACTCGGCCCGGAGTCTTGTTATGCGACAGCTGTTTTGCCACCGCAGCGCTATTGTCGTGGATTCTCTGGCCATTGCACCTCGGTGTCGGAACTCCGCACGTGCCTGTCAATCTCCGGCAGCACATTTGCAAAACATTTGGCAGCACACCGTGTGCAGCCAGTGTCTCGCGTTGGAAAACATGTGCACCACAAAATGAATGCACTGATGTGGGATTTCAAACAACCTCTGCCCGATCAGACACACATGTGATCTGTCTCAGGAGTAACTAAGGGTGTGCGCACCCGACACCTTGTGTCAAGAAGTTGGTATCACATCTCTTGTAGGGAGTCACCAGTGGTGCCGCAAGCCGATCATGTGGGCCCGGCATGTTTCGCTGCTGCGCACACAATGCGCTGCCGGCGCGTCGCACCATGTCCAACACTCGGTGCCCAGCAATACTCCGGCGATCCCTCATGTGCATGGTGTGTACGATGATGCAGGTGCCACCATGCGTCCGGCACGCATCGCCTGCCTCACGGTGTTCTGCGTTGTTCTGATGATGGGCGCAGCCAGTGGCGACACCGCCGCCGCGCGGCCCGACCCTGACACATCGGAGAAGAAGGCAATCCAGTCAAGAATCCCACGAAGAGGCCGACTCGTCGCCCACCGAAAAGACCCACCCGGCGCCCCACAAAGACACCCACAAAGAGGCCCACCAAGGCGCCCACTCCGGCGCCGACCGCGGCGCCGGTCACCGACCTCCTGGTGCAGGGCCAGAGCGCCTTCGAAACGTCGCGGCCCAGGGCCCCCACGCCGCTCGCGCCCACCTCGGCCGGGCCATACGCCATCGCCCACCGCGGCTCCAGCGGTGTGGTGCAGCAACTTGCAGTGGAGCACTTTGCGCATCTTAATTACTTGATATTCTTGGTCTGCATGTGTTGCAGTGACTGGTAAATGGTATCGTGTCTCAATACGGTGCTGAGCTGAGCTGAGCGACATATTAGGTGGTGCTCTGCAGGTGAGCTGCCAGAGCACACAGCTGAAGACTACAGTCAGGCCATCTACCCGCGCCACCTTGCTGTGCTGCAGTCGGCGATTCCTGACCAGGGCACAGGAGTAGTGGTAAGTCAATCTGCCTGGGTTCCAGCATGCCAAATTGCCAACACACATGCTGTCCAGCTCGCAGCATCGTGACTGCATCCATGCGCTACTATGCCGTTCCAGGACATCCCTCCCCATGCATGTGATCGTGTGCCCAACTGCAGACGCCGATCGGAGGTGCTACGCCCGGCAGGTCTTACGCGGTGCGCACTGACGCGTCGTCACATGGCAGCGCGCCTGCGATGTGGCATAAGTTTCTTGCATCCAGCAACTCTGAAAAGCTTCTGCGCCATGACAGGTGGTATCTGCTCCATGTTCCAACCAATGCAAATTTGGTGTATGCTGAGATGCAGGCACTCATTACCGACGCCGGTACTGCCTCGCGCTAAATCGCTCCAGCATGGTCAACCGCTGACCTGTGATGAGGGGCTGCTATCAATGGCAGCCATCACCCCGTCCTTTACACTTTAGCAACCTGACAGGCTGACCGTCAACTGCGTGACTGCAGGCATGCGCCAGGTCGCTGAATATGCGGACGCTCTGGGACCCGATAAGGGCAGTCTGGCGGTTGCCAGGAGCGGGCAGATCGCCTACACGACCAACTTTGTGTCCAGGTGAGCCGCTTTCTGCCCTTGGATGCAGACGGGCTCATTCCGGCAGACTCTACCTGCACCAGCGAGCTGCAGATTCACAAGCCACACAGCAATAATAACAAGGTCACTCGATGGTTCCAGCGCGCTGTGCACGGCCCCCATGTCCTGACGATCATTCAATCACTTCGAATCTACTACTGCAGGGTGCACGCCCTGGGGCTGCAGGTGAGTGAACTGTTTTGGATACCTACGTCACTGTGCCTACAGTGTCAGACTGCTGCCTGAAGCGCAGCTGTCATCTGCACTGTACCACCTGGGCTGTTCGATGTGCGGACCGGAGCAAGCCCGTGGCAAACTACTGTCTGATTGATGGGTGCTGCCGCTTGCAGGTCCACCCGTACACATACCGCAAGTGAGTCTGGCAGCTGGCAATCCTGTCTGCCCGAATTGCCATGTTTAAAGGAGCGCCCCGCACGCGTGCACCGGCACATGGCGTGGTCGCACTGATCCGCATTATGTGTCCTGCACCGCAGCGAGCCCGTGTTCTTCCCAAGGAACCTGGTGCCCTTGAAGTGTCATGTCGGAGCTGGAGCTCCACATCCAGGAGGTACTAAACAAGTTCACTTCCTGAGAGCTTTGCACCTCATGCTGCCCTGACCTGGACTCAACCTTGATCGCCTCGCACCTCCTTCACACAAAATGGACTGTGATTTGTGTTCGAGCTGGCTCCTGGCGCTTATCGCAGCTCGGCGTGGACGGCGTTTTTGCCGATTTCATCGAGACCGCCGTGTTCTACCTGAAGTTCCGCCGCGCCAGCACCAACTTCCCGCGCCGCCAGGCACGTAAACACCTGTACACTCCCACGCCCTCTGCAGCTTGCGCCCCCTGTGACGCTACCGGCGTGCAGACTGCGCACAGCAGCCCTGCGTCTCAGCATCGGCACCAGCTTCATCAGCACCAGCACGCCGCACTTCTGTAGTGAGAACTCGTTTGTGCCTGACGCCACGCTGTGCTGACCTGAAGATCTTCCCGCAAGTTGGCACCAGCGCCAAATGCCACCGCCGCGCCCTAAAGCGCATGCTCTTCACCGTGATACGCGAAAAGTATCTTGCCACCTCAGAAGTACTATAGCAGCGCCAGAAGTCATCGGAAGAAGGATTTAGCCCTGAACACCGCCACATTCAAGTGGCGGTCACTGCCGAAGGATGAAGTGCAAACGGCAAAGTTTGCTGGACGCCCAAAGCACCAACTTGAGCTGAAAATTTGACCTGAAGGGACATCAACCTAACAGCCGCGAAATCGCCGCGATTGGCCTTCATTGTCCTGCATGTAGGGTTGCATTTATCTTGTACCGTCGCAGCAAGCAAATGCCGTAATGCTGCGCGTGCCTATATTGAATTGATCTGGTGGGCCGACCAGCGCCGCTTGCTCGTGCTCATCACCTTAACAAAGAGATCTTCGATTGCACTGATCGCACCTCCGAAACCTCCGTTCAGTGCCCTCCAGTCCAAATGCAGCCTTGTCATTAAAATTATCAGGGGCTCTCGCGATTGCTCTGGGCATGGCGGCGCCGCATGCCGCAGTTCCGGGGACCAGGACCTATGCAGGCTGCACAGCGCCATATTTATATGACTGATTGCACCTGGACGTCCTTCTGTGCTCACAAATAACCCACCACCATTGTCGTTCCTTCTCAATGGCGGCTATTGCCCTGCGCTGGCGGCGCCATTTTCGCAGAACCTGTTTCCCTACGACCGAGGCAGCACCTCTGTCCTGCGAGGTCAGAAATCGCAAAAAGCTTGATTTGGGCCGATGGTGCCGCTGCCGACCCCGCGGTGGTCTCTTGCATTTGCGTCCACCTCATCAAATCAACGCGTGATGTCACCGCGGTGGTGTTGCTACGTGAACCGTACGCGCAGGGCTGCATCGAGAGCGTCGAGCCGAAACAAGATGATCGGTAGCACAATGCGGCCGGACTCCTGCGATCTCCACAGTCCTCCCAGTGGCGTCGACGGCGCGCGGCACGTGAGGCGAACGACTGTTGCGACCCATGTAGCTGGCGATCTCGAGTACGGAGGCATCCAGCCGGTCCTGGAATATGCTTCACGGCCAGCATGTTATCATCAGCCGTTATTCTTTAGGGTCAGAATCACAGTGGCGGCTACATCTCGCCCGTGCCTGTGCCCGTGCTAGCACAACAGCTTCCGGAACCGCCGAGGTGTTCCGGAACGTGGGCCGTAGGAACAACAGGAGCGGCCGTCCTGCGCGGCGTGTGATCCAAAGGTGAGCAGCCTCACCGAGACCTCACGATCATGCATGCTCCAATGTCATGTGGGGCAGTTTCGCAGAGGCCCTTCGGCCGCCGTGTGATTCCAAGATGCACACTAGCCTCCCGGGAGTGGACCACTCCAACGGCTTTTGTAGCGATCCATGCACAGCGCGTGCGTCGTGACTAGCCATCGCCTTCTCTGGATCCTGACCGTAAGCCCCCCAGGCTTTGCCGTCCCGACCCAGCAACCATTGCTTTCGTTGTCCGGATGTGCTGGTCAGACTGTCCTGGTTGACGCGAGCAACGTGAGTGCCGGTATGGTTGTGGAATAGAACTGTCACACATCATCCGTGTCGTGCCGTCGCGGCATTCATCTCAGAGCGTTCGGCCGCTGCACCTGCTTTGAATTTCGGCCATGCACGTGCCCCTTGCATCGCAGCATATTTGCTTAGTGCCCGCTATCGCTGTCCTTGTCACATATGCGAAATATGCACATTTACAAACGTCGTAGTGTGTAGGAAGCAGAGCCGTCGGACCTGCTGCGTGCACCTCCTGCACATCCATGCAGTCCATCCAGCAGCCAGCACCACTAATATTCGTTTGCACTTGATTGTATATGGCTGGCCAACATCAGCGTTCCGAACCCAATTCAAATATCAAAACACTGCCATGCCGAGCACGGGGCTTCGCGGCATGGAGTTTTGGTGCACAGTTTGGTGCTCGCCCGGCTTGGCCACTCTGCATGGCCTTCTCGATCGATGCTCGGAACCGTCCTGACGAGCGCGCATGTGGCTGAGTGCGCAGGTGCCGCCATGCGTCCGGCACGCATCGCCTACCTCACGATGTTCTGCGCCGTGCTGATGATGGGCACAGCCATCGGCAACACCGCCGCCGCGCGGCCCGACCCGGACGCCTCGGAGAAGAAGGGCAAGCCCGTCAAGAAGAAGCCCACGAAGAAGCCGACGCACAAGAAGGTCCCGACGAGGAAGCCCACGAGAAAGCCCACGAAGAAACCCACGACGACACCCACCAAGGCGCCCACTCCGGCGCCGACCGCGGCGCCGATCGCCGACTTTCTGGTGCAGGGCCAGAGCGCGTTTGAAACGGCTCGGCCCAAGGACCCCACGCCGCTCGCACCCACGACTGCTGGGCCATATGCCATCGCCCACCGTGGCTCCAGCGGTTCGCGGTTAATCCAAACGTTTTGCCTCGCGCTGTGGTGCAGAATGATGAGTGTGAATGTGCCTCAGATTCAGTGCTGGTATGAGCGCAAGTGACTCTTGTAGGCGAGCTGCCGGAGGAGACAGCCGAAGACTACCGCCAGGCCATCGCCCTGGTGAGGCTGCGCATCTGCCAACACGACAGCCTTGGGCAAAGCCGTATACCCGCACGCACAACACGTTGAGTAGCGAGCTGTGAGGTCATGCTGCTAAATGTCAGACCTGAATGTCAACGTTTGCGGCTCTGAGGTTGTGACATTGGCTGTGCTGCAGGGCGCTGACTTCATTGAGGGAGACACAGTCCTCACAAAGGTGGTTTTCACTGCAACTCCCATGATACTATATGTTTGATGCCATGAGCACGTGCCCAAGTACTCAGTCTGCAACTAATCAGCAAAATTGTGTCTCCCATTCTGCAGGACGGTCACTTGATCTGCCGCCACGAGCCGAATTTGTCAAACACCACAAACGCGATGGACCTCTTCCCCGACCGTGTCAGTAAGTGTGCATCCTGCTGTCTCTGCTGCAATGCCATCTAGTGCCTGTTCAGCAGGTCCGCATGAACATCATGCAGAAGCCCGCCATGCACGAGATGTACCACACTTATTGGTGTGACACGTGAATCTGCAGAGACCTACGTGATCGACTTCGTTCCGTCGACCGGAGTGCACGCGATTGTGCGCAGCAGCTCCCCTGTTGAAGTGCTTAAATCAAACGCTCATCGTCGTTATCACTGCGCGGCTGCACGCGACGGCATAAGCAGTTCTGTTGTGGAATGAACTAACAGTGTGGAGTGTTGAAACTGCACTGCCTGCTCCTCACAGGACCTGACGCTGGCTGAGGTCCGCACCCTGCGCGCCCGGCAGCGCCTCTTCGCGCGCGGTCAGACTTACGATGACGTGAGCCTCCTCTGTCAACATGCTCTGCATTGCCGATGCATAAATCTATCACCTGCACAGCATGTCCACATTCTGCATCCGCCTTTGTGCCTGTCCCTGATCCGCCAGCATGTCCCTGATCTGCCAGCACGTCGTGTTGTCGCGTGTGCTAATGCTTGACGTGACTCGCCGCAGCTGTTCTCTCTGATTACACTGGAGGAGATGCTGGACATTGCAATCACCGCGAAGCGAGTTGTAGGTACGCTTTGCCGTTCCAGACATGTTGGCTGACGGGTGTCTCCTGCGCTGGACTGCCAAAGTGCCTACCAAGTCTTGTGGCGGCTGATGTCGTCTGTCTCGCCGGCTTTCTCGCGTACCAGAGAAAGCGTATCAGACACTACCTCTGCAGGCATCTACATCGAGACGAAGCACCCTCTCTGGTACGCCTGCATTGTTTGGTGGTCCTGTCTGAGCAGTGCAGGCCACGTCACGTGTGTGTTTCTCGGCAGAGATCAGGCAAGTAAGACCTATTTTTACGCCTGTGCATGAGGTTGTGATCGGCATTTGCAGGCACGACAGCTTCCAGCTGCCTGCGCTGAACGGCAAGACCATGACCCAGAAGTACATCGAGGTACGCAAGCCCTATTAATCTCCCCTGCTGTTGTGTGACCCATTGACAATCCTCTTCGGCTGTCTGATTCACAATCCCCAAAGCTTCACTTTGCTGCTACCCTTGGATTGTGTGCCATCTCAGGTCATCCAGAGCAAGGGCTACGGGGGCAAACTCAACAGCCCGCAGTGGCTGGCGCAGGCGCGCCGGCTGTTCGACAGATGAATGCAATCTGAAGCAAAAGCATTCCCGTTTGCATTCATGATGATGGCACGCCGTGTGTTTGACGATCTACCTTTGGCTCCTGGCTGCAGCCCATCTTCCTTCAGTCGTTCGAGACCAACAACCTGCGGCAGCTGCGCACCCTGACCGACCTGCCGGTCGTGCAGCTGTACTCCAATGTCAACGTGAGTCCTGGCTCCACATGGAAGTGATTGGCCGTTAATCTGGTGACCTACTGTTTCTCATGTGCCATGCCTTGGCAGCTTCTGACAAATCCATCTGGTCACGCAGATTCCGATTCCGGACCAGGGCACCGGGATTCTGGTGAGCAGATGCACTGCATCCAGAGACACATACTGCTTTTTTCATGTGTCCTGCCGATTCTCTGATCCAGTTATGCAAGTTGTTTGGCGTCTAGGCCCTTGATGCACACCGGTCATGCCTGACTGCAGACGCCCACAGGCGGTGCGACACCCAACAGGACATACGGGGTGAGCAGGCAGGAGCTGGGCATTGCAGCGCCCACTGTCGCGTCCTTGAAGCCCATTCACGCCTGTCAAATGCCTACTCTACTAGAGTTGACGCAGTGCTGCGTGATACATTGCAGGAGCTGATCACGGATGCAGGTATGGCGGTCCAGCATAATCTTGCATACCCTGCCAGGGTATGTCAGGCTGACATGCCTGCGCACGGACAGTGTTCGCAACAGTGTCTGCCGCATCATGCCTGAGAGTGGTGCCACTGCTGCAGGAATGAGGGAGGTCGCTCAATACGCGGACGGGCTGGGACCTGACAAGAACATCCTTGCACCCGTGAACAATGGCAGCATCACCTACACGACAAACTTCGTCACGAGGTGCATTGGAGCCCTGTCCTCAGCTCGGTGATACAAGAAAGTTGACTTCCCTTGCCTGGAAGCTGAATATAGGTGGCGTTACTGGTCTCATGTTTGCGACGTCATGCATATGCCAAAAACCTCGTCATGCACAAGCAAAAACCTCGTCAACATGCGCCTGCAGGGCGCACACTCTGGGGTTCCAGGTGCGTCGCATCTGCAATACGATATCAAACATTCGCTGCAATCGCATGCCTGGTGCCGAGGTGTGAGAATTTGCATCACAGCAGCTGAAGATATTTGACTGCTCCTTGCTGACCCGCAGGTCCACCCATATACATACCGCAACGAGCCGGTGTTCTTCGCCAAGAATCTGCAGCCGCCCACGATCATGGCGGAGCTTGAGCTCATTGTTCAGGAGGTATGAAGGACTGGGCAGTCGTCATGGGCTTTGTGCAGGCTCGTTGTCGTGCCGCACACATGCCTGGCTATCATGACGTCCCTCAGATCAATGTGAATCCATCCCGCAATTTTTCATGCCGCAGCTTGGCGTGGACGGCATCTTTGCCGATTTCGTCGAGGCTGTCGTGGCATACTACCGGTTCCGCCGCACCAACGCCAGCTTCCCACGCCGCCAGGCATGTTTCCGTCAGTTCATACCGTACTCACAGTGTCCTTGGCGGTGCCAGTCTAAACCACACATGATGCTCCTGGAATTGGGTCTGCTTTGCAGCTGCGGTGCGCCTCTCATCAGCGCGCCGCCGCAGCTTCTGCATAGCCTGAGCACGATTCGGTGATGACGGCCAGCTTGTCATCAATCTGTCGCTTTCCTGACAACTGCAGGTCTTCCCTCAAGTCGACACCAGCCTGAATGCCAGTGCCACGCTCTGATGCGCCGCATCACGCAATCGAGACCGAGAAACGAAGGCCTGAAGGCAACACATACAAGCAGGAAGAAAAGACTGGGCAGTCTCTCTGCCAACGGATGAATACCATGTGCGGAAGATTGCAGGAGTCGTCGGAATCCCCGCAGCGCCGATGTCGTGACCTGGAAAGAACATGATCGGATATGCTTCCCGTGATTGACCAGAGATTTCTTGAAGACTGCCTGTCTTCGCTTTTGCGCCGCGTGAGCATGGTTGTCCGCTTGATGCTTGCACTGTGCAGCCATACGTACCGAAGCACTGCTGCGCATACATTCTACCCACTACCGGAGCACTGTGTCACGTTCTGTGTGCCGGACGTGCATCACAATATGGCTAAATGCGGGCGCATTACAACATGCCTAGCTACCGCGCTAAAGCTGCCTGCACATTCACACTTTGCATGATGGTTGCATGGGTGAATAAATTAGTTCCACCTTCATCATTACGATGTCTCCCTGCCAGCTCATCACAATTGCCATGCCGCTTCCTGAGGGTCACAACCTGCGGCGGCGGTGCTCGCTCTGCGCTGCCTGCAGTAGGCAGCCTCCGACTGTAGCCACGCCTTCGCTCAGCACCTGGCGGTTGACCAGGAACGCACAGCCGCTGCACCTAGTCAACGCCCGCTTAGTCAAAGCCAGCTTGCACATTGACCTCTACGACGTGCAGTCCACAGTGATCGGACGCTTGACAACATTCTGAGACGGTCTGCTTCTGCTGCTTGATCGGCGGCCCGGTGTGAAAGTCTGGCAAGGACAGCTTTTTTGAAGGTGGGTCATTTTTGCGAGATCGACCTCGTCTCGCCAGTTTGCACAAGGGCACGCGGATCTGCGCCTTACACTGACGCACATGCATGCCTATACACATTTGCCGGAGCGTGACGCTGGCAACGATGGATAATTCGCGGCTCCGACCTCGGGCAGTTGCCGCGAGCGCACATTGTGTGCCCGGCTCTGCAGATGCATTCAGGATATGTTTGCACACATGCCGCACAAAGCTTTTGCATCTGAGGTTTGCGCCAGCACAGGCAGCCAGCCGAGCGCTGTAGGAGGGCTAACACTGTGCCTTCCTGCAGGGTCCAGCCAGCGGCGAGCAGAAATTTTCAAAAGCAGCATAGCGCGCAGATAGGCATCCGGAGATGGAGGTGAACGAGGAGCTGACGCTGGAGGTCAACCCCGCCAGCGTCTTGGCGCGGCGAGCCTCCCTGAACGTTGGCCGCAGCGGCAGCGGCCTCGGCCTGAGCAGCTTGGCGACCAGCGGCAGCAACCATGATGTGTCGCTCCTCACGCAGCAGCTGCGGCAGGTGCGTGCAGCACATCGGGGCACGCAAGCAATGAATGTATCATCACTGTCGCCTTTCGCACGCATGTTGCTGGCCGACCAAGAACGAAAGAACATGCACACATTTTGGATGTTCGCCGCAGGGTATGGGCGTGAAGCTAGGCGCCGCAGAGTATGCAGACCTGCTGCGCGCAAAGTGGAACAAGCAGGAGAACGGCGAGGTGCCTGGCTACCATGGTGAGCAGACAGTTGGATGCTCGGAGTTATGGACAAGAGGCGCTGATGCTGGTGTGGGACTGGGAGGTGGGAATGGTGCCACCCACCGGCCTGTGTTCTGCTGCAGGCAAGTGGCGCTTCTACAAGGCGGCCTCGGCAGAGGATGCAGACGAGGAGAAGCGGTTCATGTGCGTCCGCACGTACGCTGCGACGCCGCTCTCAGGTGGGACCGGCTGCCCCCATCTTTCGAGGTATCACCTCCAAGTTTAGGCCTACAGCATGAGCCTCCTGGAGACATGTTTGCGCCTGGCCCAAGGTTTCACCTGCTCGCACTCGCAATGGGGGCGTTCATTCGTCCCGTTCCCTCTACAGAGGATGGTGTGCCAGAGATCAACATCTGCAACATCCACAACGGCAGCGCGGCCTTCGGGCAGCCGGAGCAGCGACCGCAGGACGGGCTGTGGCAGAACACATGTGCGCTGGATGTGTTGTTCGGCCATCCGCGGGACTGCTTGGTCCTGCCTTTGTGCACCTGTGGTGTCACATGGCTGCCCGCTGCTTTTCGTACTACTATTGAGCCTGCGCCTGTGCTTCCTGAGCTGGGGATTCTGTGTGTGCAGTCCACCGCCTGCTGTCCGACCCCTACTTTTCGGTGAAGCGCCTTTTCTTTCACATGCATGATGTGATGCACTACAAGGCAGTGAGTTCAAAGAGTTCAACGGGGTGCTTCCTAGATGCATTGGACTGCTGGCCACCGCTGTGAAGACACTCCAACAGAAAACCTGCTGATATGCGTCCTGCAGTGCTCGCTGATGACGCTGGACGAGCTGGAGGAGGCGGAGGGACTTCCTGCTGCATGCTTCCGGCGCAGCGTCCCCATCGCTGGGGAAACCTTGGACGTGGCAGCGCGCGTGCCGCCGGCGCTGCCGCCCGCTCACCAGCAGCCGGGGGTGAGTGGCGGCGGCCCTGCAAAGCTGGCAGTGCATGCCGCCCTGGGGCCTGGTGCTCTTGGACAGCGGCAGCAGCGACAGCGGCAGCAGCGACAGCTGCAGCAGAGGGGCTGGCAGGCCTGAGTGGCTTGTGATGGCACTGCGACCGGGCCGTGCAGCTGAATCAGCGTTGGCAAGGGGCGGTCGGGCTGCCTAGTAGCGTGCGCAAGGCGACACGAGAAACCTCGTCATTGTATCAGCCAATGCAACAGCACGTTGTCAGAAAGCCTTCATTGGCATGGCCGGCCGCCGCCAACCGCTCTCGACCGGGAACCAACAGCAACTGTGTTGTGTCCCACAGGCGGTGGCGACGGGCATGTGGGGCGCGCACGCGGCCAGCGGCACCAAATCGCCGTCCGCCTGGGGCTTCGAGGTCCTGATGGAGGTCAGTAACCATCCCTCGCTTGCCTGCATCTCCTTCACTCTCGGCATCACTGCACTCTCGGCATGACAGTCTTCCCGTTCGAAGCAGTTTTCACCCTGTTGCATTTTTGCACGGCGCTGCAACGTCCGACAGTAGGTCCTCGATCTGTCATCACAAACTCCGGCAACAAGATCCTTTGCTCTGTTCCGGCGGCCGCAGGACGGGGACAACCGGTGGAGCATGGGGCCGCTGTACAGCATGGAGAGCCTGGACGCCGCCAGCCACTTCTTTGTGCAGGAGTACAGCTGCAACCTGCGCCTCGATGACGCCATCGACCTGGCCGGGCTGCCCTACAAGGAACCCCGCCCCCGGTGTGCTTCACATGTCCTCTTGTGCAACATGGCTTCTAAGCCTCCTGTTGCACATGTGTCCATTCCCAGCCACAGCCGTGCACCCGCTGTAGGCTTTGGCATCGGTGTGAGACTCTCTCGCCTTGGGGTCTGCTCCCGCGTGTGCGTGACAGGGGGTCAGGGTTGCGGGTGCAACATGCAAGGCAGGCTGGCGGCAACACTGTGTTGAATGCGCAGTGCGACAGCGCTGTATGCAACGTTTGTGGCAGCATCGCCAATCGATCAGACTGAGATGCCGTGATCCTGTCATTTTGCACTGGATTGTCGTACTGGCTCAGCGTGAATGAAGCCGTCCTTATGAGCTGTGCTTGTCGTTGCCGCCGGCTGAGCGTCAATTTCGAGGGAGTAGATGCCGGGGCAGCTGGTGGACATCGCCTGGGACTGACACTTGTTTATATTGAAACTTGCTGTAGGTTGAGCGTCAACACGGCGGATTGGATGCCGGGCAAGTGGACCGGGCAGCTGGTGGACATCGTGTGGGACGAGGACGGGGAGATGGTGCGGCTGCCGCCGCGGCCCGCCGCCTGGGCGCCGCCGCCGCACCGCAGCAACCACGAGTGCGCGTCCCTGCTCACGTTGACGTATCGTGCGGGTCTCCCCGCAGGTTGAATGTCTGCTTCGGGTTCTCCTCCGATTGTTGGAGGTCTTGTCAAGTGTCCAGCGGTGAGCAGGCCTGCCGCCCCATCATGCGGCTGCCTGTCAGCTCCTTTCGCTCGGACCTTCAAGACGAGCGGGTAGTTCAGTCAGCCCACTAAGCGTTATTCCTTTTGTGCAGCTTGTTGCTGCTGCCGGACGGCATGTACGCGTACTATCCGGCGCGGCTGCCAGCCGCGGAACCAGACACTGCAGCGAGCTTCAGGAACATCATCCGGTTTGAGGCGAGTGATCTGGTGCATTAGCGTGTGTCGATGTGCTGAAGGCCGGTGGTGCTCAGGTTATGCATGATGCGCCACCTCGCCGAGTCATCGCCTGCCGTGCCTGCTGTGTTGTCAGACGGAGCGGTGTCACGTGACGAATGCAGCATCCGTGCGCAGGTGGGCGGCATGATGCGGTCAGAGACGCTCTTCAGGCGTATCATCTTGCGGTACAGCATCAATGGGCAGGTATGGAAAATCAATCTTGGAGTGCCCTTGCTACTCATAAAGGCAAATGAAGATTCTCATGTCGTCACAAAATGGTACCTTTGAGGCAATCAATGCTGGCTACTCTGACATCCGCATGCTGCTGCGCAGATCGAGAGCATCAGCGACGAGGCATACCGCCCAGTCGAGTGAGGAATGCCCCGAATGTGTGTCAGGAAGGTGCACCGCAGTTCAGAGCAGTCCAGTCGAGCGAGGTCGACCAGTGGCTCTGCCACAATCAGCTTGGCAACAGAACGGCAAATTCCCAAAACTGCCTAGTGTTGCGCTGCACCCGCTGGGGGGGTGTTGGGGCACTGGACCATGACGCGCCTGGGTCTTCTACCTATTTGCACAGCGAATGATCTTTGTGAATGTATGGCGCCGTGGGTCCCGCATGACTCAAATCTTTTGAATTTTATCCCTGTCTGTAATGTGCTGTTTCGGATGCTGAATCTAGGTAGTTGCTGTGATGTGTGTTGGTGGTAACCTACTTTGTCTGTTACAATTGCGAATTGGCGTTTGGTCACAAGTCAATGTGCTTCGTAGAGCACCCGACAACGCGCCAACGTGCGTCTCCAGATCGTTTCTGTGTTTCCAGATCGTGACTGTCTACATAAGGTACACAGAGAGAAATCAGGTAGGTCCAATGCTGCCGCAGCACAGGGCAGTCATCGCCACGCGCCAACTGCCACTCCCAAGCGGCCTGCCTGTGCTGAAAGGCGCAGGGTCTCGAGCTCTGTCGCGGCCCTCAGCCGCCATATCTCACGAAGCGGTGGCGGCTGCCGTGTTGCGCCTCTTGGCCGCCGAGCCGCTGCCGCTGCCTGCCGGCTTGCGCTTGCGCGGCGCTGAGCCACCTCCTGCACGCACAGCCGAGGCAGCATTCAGCACATCTGCATCTGCGCGGCAATGCTGCGACAGGGGACGAGCCAGCATCCAGTGCATGGCAGACATGCTGTCGGAGGACGCAGAGCGCTGGGCTGCCAGGGGCACACGATGGGAACACCTATGGTACACGCACACGCTTCGGCCGCATGCACAGGTGGGCGCAGACCCAGCAGCGCCAGGGGCGACGGTGGCGCACGACAGCTGGTGAAGAAGGGCAGCTGAAATTTGCAGGTGTCACGAGAAGCACACCGCCGTCGCCGGTGGCGCGGGAGCCCGCCTTGGAGGCGCCGGGCGTTTTGGCGCCGCCGCCGCCGCCGCCGCCCTTCTTGCGGTCCGTCGCCTCCTTGGCCTCGTACTCCTCGTTCTCCTTCTCGATCAGCCGGATCAGCGTGTCGCTCCGCCGTGACAGCTCCTGTGGAATGGTCAGGTTCAGGAGTCAAGGGCAACTGCGATGTCGCTTATGTCGTTGGCGGAGCAGAGGCCAGGGAAGGCCCGTCGGCAGCGCTTGCGAGCACAGAGACGTCTGAGGCCCCCTCGGCTGCCGAGACGCAGGCAGCAGCCACGGCCCGCATCGGCATCTGTCTGCGGGGCAGTGCAGCGCGCCATGCTCGCTGGGGCAGGTCGGATCTATGAGGCCGGTTTCTTGCACAACATGTGTGGGCCCCACCTGGGGAGTGCGCGACTTGAAGAACCAGTCGAAGCGGAAGCGCCAGGACTGCCGGATCTGCGCCTTGAGCTCGTCCCAGGCGCCGTAGCCCAGCTGGTGCACCATGCACACCAGGAAGCGGTCCTCCTCCTCCGTGTACGCCTTGCCCTTGTTGGCGCCATACGCCAGCTTCAGCTCCTGCGCGATCAGGGTTTGAGAGTCAGGGGGGTTGCCAGTGACAAGATTGCTCCTCCTCCTCCGTGTACGCCTTGCCCTTGTTGGCGCCACACGCCAGCTTCAGCTCCTGCACGAGCAGGCTGTGGTGCCAGGGTCACAACCCTGACCATAGCGTGTTTCTGTGGACTGAGCTGAGCTGTGCTGCAGCTGACTGCTGCGCCTGGCGACCGGCACACGTTCGATAGCAGACGGAAAGTCCTGGTGTGCAGAGAGAAGCCTAAGCTAAGCCGGCGAGAGGTACATGACTACATCAAGGCGAGCTGACGTGTCACCGCTTGCTGCCCCGACAGCATGCTGCGGGCAGCAGCCAGGACCCTGGCGGAGCAGCAGCGAGGGAGTGGGGCCTGCGGTGGCGCGCGCCTGCCAGGGGTTGCGGTAGCGGTCGAGCTTGGCAGCGATGGCGGCCATGATGTCGGCCTGGCGCTGGATGCGCTGCTCGCCGCGCTCGATGTTCTTGATTATGCGCTCAAAGTCGTTCAGCTCTGTGTACCGCTCCCAGAACACGCCGCTGTACGCCCGCACCTGCAGAAACCGCGGAAGACGCAACTGTCGAAAGGCTGTTTCACTGACAACTCAAATCCTGCTTTTAGTACTGCAGACCTGTTTTGTTGGTCCGGTATGTTGACGGGCGAGAGCCTCTAGGCGCTGATGCTCTGCGCAGTTCGTCCAGCTGTGACTGCAGGCACAGCTGCAGTGTCGTCCTCAACCACCTCAGGCCAGGCGCATCACAGTACAGCCTTTCCAGAGGGCGAGAGTGCGTCACGACAGCCGAAAGAAGTGTAAGCTGCCGGCACTGGACAGTACAATGAGAATGAGCCGGGCCGGGCCGGAGCATAGACGTCAGCAGGGCAGGGCAGCGAAAGAGGAACGCACGTCCTCCTCGGACTTGCCGTCCACCTCCGCGGCGATGTCGGGAAGCGCGGAACGGCCCCACTTCTCCGCCGCCTTGACAAAGGCGTTGAAGTCGCGCCGGTTCCAGTTGCTGAAGCCCGCCTGCGCCGCGGCATGAGTCACTCGTTTCAGATACCGTGCTTCGGGGTCACACAGCATTGGCAGCTGCAGGTGTGGGGGCTCCACACCTGCAGCTATGGTCTGCCGCGGCTAAATGCCGCAGTAGCACTTCGGAGCGGCTGCTGGTGCGCAAGTGACGCCACGGGAAGGTGTGTGCAGAGGTGGAAAGAGTAAGCACCTCCAGCAGGCGGTCGCGCTCGGCGACTTCCTCGTCAGACAGCGGCTGCGGGTCCTGAGGAGACGACACGATCTCTGCCGCTACCGCCTCGTCTGACGCGCCCTGCGTTTCGATTCGTCCCGTGTTCAGACTGTGTCCATCAACATACCCTTGCAGTGTATCTGCATCTGGCATGGTGCTCAGGCTATTCTCTGGCCAGACTGCAGCCAGCTCTGCTGCAGGAGGAGGCGCAGGCGAAGCGTGCAGGTGCAAAGCAGCTGCTCAGTGACGCCCGCACAACCGCGTCACATCCCGGACACGTCAAACATCGCACCATTTGACGAAAATCCCGAAAGCTTCTGCACTGCAGGAGGCGGACTTTTGAACCCTAAACAAAGCCTCACCTGGCCGCGCAGGGCGGTCTCCCGCTGCGCCAGCTGGTGCTTGTGCACCTCGTGTGCGTTCTCCTTGTTGTAGATCTCCGTGAGGCGCGAGGTGTCGAAGAACTGGAAGTCCTGCATCTGCGGCATCTTGGGCAGGCGCGGGCCCGACTGGCGGCCGCCGCCGCCGCCGGACGCCTTGAGCGCGTTGCGGAAGTACTCGTTCTCCGCGTAGTTGACGATGCGCTTGCGCTCGCGCTTCGGCGGGTCGATCCAGTTGTTGCCTGCGGGGTGAGCACAAGGAGGCGTGAGTAAAGCTTTGAGCGCTGTCATCTGAGCGGCTGTGACGTCGTAGGCATGTGCCCGATGCACCATGTGTGGGACTGATGTGGCGTCATCGACTGGCGGTGTGTGTCCTCGTGCATCTGGGCACGGCAAGCGACCACCATGGTGCCTGAGGCTGAGCTAGCTGCCAGGCGCTGTCGACGCGTCGTGCAGGCCCGTGGCTTCCATACATGTAGCTAGCAGGCCGTGCTCTGCGGGCAGAGATGCGGGATCGTATAATGCTTTTGAACAGTCAAAACCCTTGCACCACGCACCAATGAGGGTCTTGTAGTCGACGTTTTCCGGCGGCGCTTCCTCTTGATTTTTGTACTCGTACGCCGACAGGCCTGCAACTCACAGCGAGTGTGTTGAGGCAGCAGGCAGGCGACGTGATGCCGGCATGGGGAGCAGGCATTGTCTGTGATGCAGCAGGACGCTTGTACAGGTTCCATGACAGCGGAGAGTAAAGCTGCATATATCCCATCTATCTATATGTGTTTTGGCGCCCGCAGGTAAGACTCGGCAGTAGTGACAGCAGCAGCAGCGGCGTTCCACTGCGTCAGACACGAGACGAGTGCAGCCTTGCTGCTCGATGGACGTATCACATGTGAACGTGATATCTTGGCGCTAGCGACCAGCTGTCTGTGTGAATGTACATCACACAGCCACAAAGCCGTACCGCCGTCCATGGTGAACTTCATGGCGTTCTCGGTGTACTCCTGCAGCTTGTTGTTGAGGTCCGCCGTCTCCTGCTCGCCCTTGGCGATGATGGCGTCAATGTCCTCGTCCGTCACCAGCCCCGACTGCGCCGTCAGAAGTACAAGTCGATATAAGGGAACACACAACTAGGATGGCTGGGCCGTCAAAAGCGATGATGGCGTTGAGGCCCATGTGTCACCAGCGCCATCTGCATATTTGCGTGAACCACAGTTTCATGGTCCGACAGTGGAAACTGAGCGGCCCAACAGAACTCACTGGCATGAGAAAGAGAGCTAGGCTCCATGGTGTGGTGCCGCGAACCCAGGCTGCAGCCAGCCACGCAGCGTTGCCGGGAGAAGAGCGCCTCCGGCCAGGGCCACACACGCGCAGGACGGCACGCGTGCAGGCAGCGTCATACATGAAGCCTCAATACGAGCTGCAGGGTGTCAAGGAGAGACGCACGGTGGCGACCGAGGAGACCTGCGCGCTGTGGCAGACCATGAGTTCCAACGTCAGAGGTCTTGTGATTAGAGTGGAAAGGTCGCACGGTGCCGCCGGAGAAGACCATCTCCGCGCCGTAGCGGACCATGGCCAGCAGGTCGTCCTTGTTGGCGCCCTTGGTGTTCTCCGTCAGCCGCCCCTGCTGGATGACCAGCGCGTCCAGCCGCAGCTTCTTGTACGCCTTCTCGATGACCTGCGCGCGCCGTGCACACGATGTGGCTGCGCAGGGTTCCTTTTTGGAGCTTCCGGCAGCTGCTGCTTGCGAGCCATTTCAATGATCGCACGAAATAATGAACTCACTACAAATGTTTGCAGAGGGGTGGCTGCGGTCGTAAGTTGTCTTGAGCAGGTGGGCATCGATGGGCAGGGTTTGACTGTTCAGGCAGGGGCAATGCCGCTGAAAGCACACCTTCTCCTCGATGGAGTTGTCGATGCAGAAGCGAAAGACCTGCACCTCCTTCTTCTGCCCGATGCGGTGCGCCCTGTCCATGGCCTGCAGGCAGCGGCAGCCAGTTGTTAATCAGAATCAGACATGTCAAGTCGGTACAGGCGGGCCTAAACACTACAGTAAAGCAGCAAGGGCAGGAGCAGGATCTGTGAATGTGCAGCATGCGATGTGATGATGAGCGCAATTGAGTAGCCGATTAGATATGCATGTCTTCTGACATTCTGCTGTTGCTCCAGGCCGCTCATAGCTGTGCTCAAGACCTAAATTTCAAGTGCGAATGACGCACCTGCAGGTCCATCTGCGGGTTCCAGTCGGAGTCGAAGAGCACGACCACGTCGGCGGTGTACAGGTTGATGCCCAGGCCGCCGGCGCGCGTGGACAGCAGGAAGATGAACTTCTCCGAGCCCTCCGCGTTGTACGCGTCGATCTGGCTCTCCCGGTCCTCGCCGCTCGTGTTGCCGTCGATGCGGCAGTACTTGTAGCCTGTCGAGGACCGGATTGTAGTCAGAGATCACGTCAAGCCCATGTCACATCAAGAGGTCGATTTGAACCAGAGGCGGGCAGCCAGCGTTCAGATTGTGAAGCTGATGTTCGTAATGGCGACCGACCAGACGGTTGCGTGCGACACAATTGTAGCGCTGAAGTTCAAGGGAGAGTGTTTTCTGAGTGGCAGCGTGAGTTTCACGGGAGTTTCTTCTGACCGATTTTGTAGGGTGTTGAAACGCACCCCGGTAGATGCTGTAGTCCTCCAGGATGTCCAGCAGCCGCGTCATCTGGCTGAAGATGAGCACCCGCGAGCTGCGCTGCTGCAGCTTCGGCAGCAGCTTATCCAGCAGCACCATCTTGCCTGCTCGCACGGTACAGCACAAATTGTTTCATACCACATGCCGTTTCGTGTCATGGCTTGCGAAATCACATGTTACTTTGGCACATGCCCTCTCTTCCCAGATTGTGTGCTGATTGTGTGCAAAGTCTGACACCGCCAGAGGCAGAGAATCTTCGCTGGTGGCTTGTGCAGCAAGGCGGCGGGGCCGCTGCGCGCACCGGAGTTGTGGACGAGGTGGTCGCCGGTGGTGAAGGGCGGCCCCGGCTCTGCGCCCTGGAACAGGTACGGGTGGTTGCAGCACTTGCGCAGCTGCATCACGATGTTGAGCAGCCGCGACCGGTCCGCGCCTGTGGGAGACACTCAGCATTATCAGAAACGTATTGTAAAGAGCAGCAATTTGACGTGCGGTGCAGCAGGCGACCGCAGGCGCGAGTGGGCAGGTGCGGTGGAACCAACCAGCATGGCGCAGTCAGCATGGCGCATGCCTTGTACGCATTGTGTTCTGCACTGGAGTGGCACGAATGCAGAGGATGCCGTAGGAGATTTTGGAGTTGTTTTGGCACTCGCACCGCCGTTGACGGCCTCGATGTCCTTCTGCAGCAGCGCGGCGTAGTACTTCTTCTGCATCTCCGTCATGCCCATCTTCAGGATGGTCTCCTTCTTTGGCGGCAGCCCCTTCTCCACGTCGCTCTTCAGCCGCCGCAGCAGGAACGGCCGCAGCACCTGCGGGGGTTGGCAATCCGAAGGCTCAGTCGTGCAAGCAAGCGACGAGACCCCGATGATGCTGCAGCCGGCTCTCGCAAGGCAAGTGACAACTGCTGATCCATCGCCGCTCGATAGCAGCGGCAGCGCAGCAGCAGCAGCAGCGGCGGCGGCTGCATCGCAGGCTTTGCGATGCCTTGCGTTGCCCGTGTTACAGGCACCAGGTGCATGCGAGAAGGTCTACACAATAAAGTCGCACCTTGTGCAGCTGCTGCACGACCTCCGCCTCGGCCTCCTTGGACGCCGAGCCGAGCGTGAACCACTCGTCGAACTTCTCGGCGGAGGCAAACACCTCGGGCAGCAGGAAGTTGAGCAACGCCCACAGCTCGTGCAGGTTGTTTTGCAGCGGCGTGCCCGTGATGAGCAGCCGGTAGTTCGTCTTGAACATCCGCACCGTCTGCGCAGCGGCACAGGCTCGTCATGTGTCGACCCTAGGACCTGCTCGGCGCATGCAAACATCGAGAAGTGACTTGTAAGTTATGAGCATTTCCTGCGGTAGTTGCCGCGTCTTTGGTGCAGGCTCTCACCCGGGACAACAGCGAGTTCTCATTCTTGATGCGGTGCGCCTCGTCGATGATGATGTAGCGCCAGTGGAAGCGCTTGAAGTGGTTTTTCTCCTTGTTCACCATCTCGTAGGAGGTGACACACACATCGAACTTGCCCGGCTGCAGGAACTGGTCCTTTTGTTGTTGCTGTGGGCACGCCAACATGAAAAACACGTCAAGACGGGTTGCTTCGCAGAGAAGTGGATGAGTCTCAAGACCTGCACTCCTGCACCTGCCAGGTGATGCAGTGTGATAAAACTGACGGTGCAGCGAGCAGCATGCCGGGGACAACAGCAATGCACTGTTGCTGTGCAGACCAGGCTACAGCTGGCGTCAGGGCCATGGGGCACCGATACTCTTGCAGCTGACATCTTGTTGCACCGCCAACGCACCCGCTCCTCAGCTTTGCCGATGAACTTGGTGGCGCGCAGGGAGGGGCACCAGCGCTTGAACTCGTTCATCCAGTTGTGCAGCGTTGACTTGGGCACGATGACCATGTGCGGGCCGCTGATGCCGCGATACTCCTGCAGGTACCCCAGCAGCGAGATCGTCTGCAGCGTCTTGCCCAGCCCCTGCGGCACAGCGCAACAGAGGGTCAGGGTTTATGGAGTATGGAGCACCCAGTAGCGAGATCGTCTGCAGCGTCTTGCCTAGCCCCAGCGCACGCAATAGCAGCATTAGCATTATGGGCTATGATTGCGAACTGAGGAGTGTGGATTGTGGAGCATGCATTATGGTGCAGCTGCATTATGGTCAGCAGCGGCGGCGGCAGCAGAGCAGCCGGCACAAAATCTGTGACGATCACAAGGAGGTGAACGTCTCTGCTGCGAGGAGCATGGACGATGCACAGGGCGAACATGCACACCAGCTTCTCTCAGAGCGGTGAATACATCTCAAACCCCGTGAGGTCAAGAATCTCTGCAAGTCTGCCGGAACCAAGCTCAGCCTCGATCCTGTGCGGCTGCCGCTGCCCAGCCGCCAGACTGTCCACAGCGCCGCGCGGCTGTCCTGCCTCACCCCCCAGAAGCTGCCATTTTTGCTGCACCGCTTGAGTGGAACACAAACACACTTTGCACACAGAAGAGGAATACCCACCATCTCGTCGGCGAGGATGCCGTTGATGCCGTTGTCGTACAGGTGAATAAGCCAGTTGAGGCCCTGCAGCTGGTAGTCGCGCATCTTGCCGAACTTGATGCACGACGGCTGCACCGTGAGCCGGTGCTGCGCGTCCGCCGCCGTCTCGTCCAGCAGCGCCTGGTCCTCCTGCTCCTCCGCCTGCTTGCTATGCGACCGCCCCTTGGCCCTGCCGGGAATCGAGAAATCAATCGGGCAATGATGCTCTGAGAAGTGATGTCCATTTCGTCCAGCAGCGCCTGTGCGACCGCCCCCTTGGTCCTGCCGAGAATCAGAAGATCAGATCAAGAGACGCGGCCAGAGCCTGCAAGAATATGTCCGTTTCGTCCAGCGGCGTCCATGTTCCTCCGCCTGCTTGCTACACGACCGCCCGTTCGAGGCGGTAACTAATATTAGTCTGATGATGCAATCAAAGTAACCAGTCTGCCGGAGTGTGTGTTCTTCTGCACCTCAGCCTGGTTACTGTGCGACTGCCCCCTCGCTCTGATGACAGCCGGCAGAATGGTTTGAGGATCATATGACGGTGACGCAGTGTGTCAGGCCAAGTGACGGCGCGCCACTCTGGGAAACGTGACACCTTCGCTGCGTGGTGGTGCCGCCGTGACAGTCGAATTGCAAGCGAACAGGCTCAATGCAGCATTGTGCCGCTGGTCCCAAATCAGTGCATGGCGACGGCAGTGGCAACACATAAAGCAGCACTCACTTCTTGCTCTCCGACGCCGCTGTGGCGGGGGCAAAGTGCTGGAAGACCTCCGCCTGCTTGAGCAGGAAGGCCATGCGCTTCCGGCCCCTGTCCGCCTGCATACACCACAACAAACCCTCACACCCGCCCCATTTGGCCCCATTTGGCCCCATTTGGCCGCGCGCTGTTGAGATCCAGCAAAAAAGGCCATCGGCCACGCCAGCGCATTGATCAGCAGCTCCCACATCCTCCCAGCCTGCGCGACTCACCTCACCAGACTCGCTGTTGACATTCTGCTGCGAGCGCAGCTGCTCGAGCTGCTCCTTCTTCAGGCGCGCCTGCTCCTTGAGCCGCTGCCGCTCCCGCTTGGCCACCTCCTTGGCCTCCGCAGCGACGACCGCCTACGAGTCAGTCTGCCATGATCAGAAGGACGGCAGGGGGGGCTGCAAGTTGCAGGTCTGAGGCACGGGACAAGCCGGGTGCCGGTGGAGCGCGCATTCCTGCCAAATTGACAGTGCAAGGCCCGCACTGCACAGGCTGTTAGCGCTACCTCCTCATAGACTTTGCCCATGCCAACACCAAGTGTCTCTGTTGCCAGCCTTGACAATAGCTGGCAGATGGCCCTGAAAGCCTGTGCTGGAAGTGCACCAGGTCGCCGCGCGCTGTATGTGCTGTAAAGATCGAACAGCACCGCGCATGACATTAGCAAACATGGAGACTCACGAGGCTCCGCAATAGCAGGCGGACCCCAGAAAGATAGCCCAGAAAGCGCACGTCGTCGTCTTCATCCTCTGTGCTGTATTCGACTGAGGCGGCAGGCGAGGCCTCGTCTGCTGTGTCGTCGTCAAGTCCTTCGGCATTCACTGCATCGAAGTCCTCATCCGGGATCTCCTCTGCCGACATGCTGGGCCAGTGCCGCGGCCCAAGCGCCTGTTGCTATTTGAGCGACGATCAGGAGGGCGAGGCTCAGGGTCGGGAACGCGCTGCGGTGCCTCGCGCGATCGTCCAGCCAGCTGACACTCGGTCCAATGCACTTTCTTACGAACCGCGGCCTTGACGTCAAACGGCGTTGGCTGGTGCAGTCCGGCACAAGGCGTCGGACTTCAGAAGGCGCATGCGGACTCGCATACCCTTGGAGTCCCACCCGCCGGGCCCTCCCTCTGCGGCAGACTGGGGAAATTTGGTAGCCGGCTCTAGGGCGATTGTGTTTGCTCGCCTAGCCTGTGTGACACGTGATTTAATATGGGAGGCTGGATGCGCCCAGCCTCGGAATGTATCAAAAACGGCACACGCACAATGCGTCTAGAACTGTCGCACAGATTAATCATGTGCAAGCAAGACTAAAATGGAGAGGCGCGGCACCCGCAGCATGCACAAGTACCTATCTGCTGGAGCTAAAACTGCTGCTTCCCAATTGCCAAACATGGGCCTACCATGTTTGGTCCCAAAACCACTTGAGCTCCCCCCGCTGGCGGTCCATCTTGCCTGATGCCACATCCTGCGGCCCTGACCAAACTAAAATACAACAGCCCCGCAGCAGCGACTGCCACAGTGCCTTTTGCTGCACACGGACCTTCGGCCTCTCGCCCCGACTCTCGGTGCACGCCCGCGCCGCAATTTCACCACGCAGCCATTGCGCCATGCGCCGCAGCTCCCTAGAAGGACCCGAGCTGCACCTCCTCGTCGAGGCTGGACGCACGCTCACCCGGGGGCGGCGCCGGCGCCGCAGTGGGCGTGAGGCTGGCGCCGGGCTCTACGCCCAGTTCCTCCTGTGTGACAATGTAATGTACAATATAAAATGACAGATGCTTCCTCTACCTCCTCCTGAGATGACAGACACATAAAGCGATTTTGGCTTTGAGTCAAGAGCATGGCGTGTCAATCGTCCTCCGTCACAGCAATGCATCATCGGAGTCGATGCTTCTGCTTCTGGTCTGCTTCTTTTTGTGACGTTAACTTGCCTGCAGGAAGCGCGCCCCCAGCTGCTCTGCCTTCACATCGCCGCCCGTCACCGCATCGATGTCCAGCAGGCTGTCCACCTGCACGGACCAAAGGCTGGTCTGACGCTAATCTGTGCATCATGCCCAGCAGGTGCCGCAGGCAAAGGCACGGTACTTTTCTGAGCCTTCGCACGTCACCACATCAATTTCTAGCAGGCTCCTCACCTGCGCAGGCACTGGACTGATCTGCAGCACGGCTCATTATGGACTGTTCCAGACAGCAGACTGTTCGCCTGCGGGCGCGGTGGGTTGCTGTGAACCGTGGTCGTTGCATGGACTGGTCTCAAGCAAGCTTTCGTGTCATGAGCTGCAGGTGTGCCGCATGCAAAGCGCATATGGAGACACGCACAGCTGCTACAGGAGCTCCGCCACTGTCGGCGCGCTGGGATCCATTCCAGCGGACACCATGTGATGCCGTGATGCTCTGAAACCTCGGTGCATCAAAGGGTGCACCGAGGTTATGCAGCTTGCGCGCGGCCTTGAGGCTGAGGAAGGGAAGTTCATGGCAGACAGCATCGCGAACGGCCCGTGGATTTGACAAAACCTTTGTTTCACAGCATTGCGGGCCATACTTTTGGCTTGGCCACGCAGATGAGCCCGCCCACCTTGTGCAGCTTGCGGGCGGCCTTGAGGCTGAGGAAGGGGCGCAGCACAACCATCATGGCGGACAGCATCGCGGACGGCCGCACAAGCACGATGTACTTGACGTTCTTCTTGTACGGTCGTGTCAGCGAACGGTACGCGCGGATGAGCCACATTGCCGGCAGCTTGCTGGAGGTGTCGCCCTGGTGCCCGCTCGCTACCATCACCAACACATAGGGACCCTGCGCCGCAGAAGCCAGTCGCCATGATTCATATGGTTGCCATCAACCAAACCGAGCTGAGCGTTCCAGCTCCACAGTTTCGTGCCACGACTGCAGTGAGCCTAGGTTGAAGCTGTGGATGTGATGCGCTGTACTGGAGTAGGCATGAGAATTGAGCAAGGAGACGGGACGACGACGAGAAGCCCTTTTGAATTTCCACAGGCACGCGGCTGCAGGAAGTCCCAGTGCTTGGTCTTGGTGCCCTGCGAGCGCCTCGTCCATGCAGCCTTATGGCGGAGTTGCCCCAAGGCGAAACTCAAGAGGGTGAATCTTCTATCCCATGACTGACCTGGTAGACGATGGGCTCGAGGCGCCGCTTCATGTAGTCCATGGCCTGGTTGCGCATCTTGGGCTGCAGCATCGCGTCGGCGCGCGCATTGACGACCACCACCGGCCGCCCCACCGAGTCGATGCCGTCATAGTACAGCAGCCCCTGCGTCAGCATGGAGCAGCAAAGCTGCCACAAGGCACAATGGCACATCGAAAAGGTGTGCCTGTGCAGCTCATATTCGGTCTTTGAGCTACTATGTCGCAGATTCACATCACGGCCAGAGGCCCAGAGCACCCAGCCCATGAGGCTCCCGAGAAGCGACGGAACCCACCTGACGCCCAGCATCCACAGTAGTTGGCACCCAAGACACAAGCCAGCTGTGCAGTGAGCGCACCCTGAACTCTGGGGGCTCAACGCCGGGCGGCGGCAGCGGCGAGCGCGGCGCGCTGCCGGGCGGCGGCGACATGGGCCGGTTGTGCACCGGAGGCGACACCGACCGGGCGGCGTCTGCCGCCGCCGCCTCGCGCGTCGCCTGCAGCCGCCGCTGGATCTCCTCGTCCTCCAGGTCCTGCGCCGCCCGCTGCGCTTCCTCCTGCAACAAATGAGGCAGGTAACGCGCTCAAGATCGCCATATTCCGGGTCTGCGCCGCCCGCTGCGCTTCCTCCTGCAGCACTGGCAGTAGAAGGCTGAATGCAATATCTGAACGCAGCAGGTACGGACATGTGCATCCTTTGCCAAATGTAGGTTTCGAATGAATATGGAACATGAGCTGCGGCATAGCTCATGGACGCAGCTGAGTTCGCACCTGGGTAGAGAGGGCTGCAGCGGCTGGCGATCCGCCGGCCGGAGGCTCCTCCTCCTCGTCCAGCGTGAATTTCGACTCATCATCATCCTGCAGGGCCGGAGACGTCTTTTTGCAGCGTTCCGTGATGTAGCGGTCGGGTTCCCTGCACCACCGTTGTGCAATGGCACGCCATGCCTTATCTCCGGCAATCACCCACAAAGACATTGCATCTGCACCTGGAAAAAGGCGTCCGAGTCAATGTGCGCTGTTGATGCCGGCAGCGGCTCGTCCAGCGAGGGCGACAGCTGGATGGCGGCGCTCACCGGCAGCAGCGCGGGCTGGGACCTGCACCGTCAGGACTCGGACAGGCAATGACGCAGCTGCAATGGCTTGAGTCGTCTCCAGGCAAAGCCAAAACAGGACTGTGAGCCGCATCAGATGAAGGGGAAGGAGTTTGATGTGCGGCCGCACCCTGCTGCGCTGGCGTCTGCGTCTGCAGGCGGGGCCTCCTGTGCGGCTGCAGGCGCAGCGCTGGGACCATCGAGGTCCTGGCTGAGGCTGATATCTATCATGCGCTGGCCGATGTCCGTCTCGGCATCACCCACCGCTGCCACCGACTGGCAGGTCGGTTCTGCCGATGCATCTGCCGCTGCCCATGCTGCCTCGTCCTCCGCTGACGGAGTGCTGCTGGCCATGAGATCGGCGATGACCGCCTCGGGCGGCAACGCTGCCTTCTTTTTCGGCGAGGCTATCGCTGGGCTGCCGTGCTCGGAGGCACTCGTGCCGTTGGCCAGTGGCGCGTCTGCCTGCGCCTCTGGCATGGGGGCTGACGTCTGCTCGGGCTGCTGCGCGTCGCTTGCCATGCCTGAGAAGGGCTGTCACAAGCTCCGATGGCCACAAGTCAGCTCACCGCTGCGGCTGGTCGGTCTCCCTGCACCACATGTTGGCGTCGAACACTGATGTCGGATTGATGCGGCCTCGTCATCGAGGCTTGCTGGCAGATCTGGCCGCCTTGATCACATGCCGTGCGCTTCGAACGTAGCATGCGGGTCAGGCGAACCACAATTAGGCACAAGCTCAGCACTGCAAGTGTTGCTGCCCCAGCACGGTGTAAGGCACCGCCAACTCAGCTTCACGTTCCTATCATTCGGCACGCGCGAGCAAGGAATGCAACAGTCCAAGTGAGACCGCAGGCCTCATCACCTGCAAAGCCGTCTCTCTCTCAGAGACGAGATCACTCCACCAGCGTCTGTGACGCAGCGGCCGCTCCTCACACGCCAGGCTGCTACTCGTGTATTTCTGCAGCGGCCAGGAAATTGGTTTTGCTGGTGCATTGGCTTGCTGGCGATAAAGAACACGAGCGTGCACCGAAGCGAAATTTTACGTACACACTTCCCGCCAGATTTCACACAAATGGTGGAGGCGCTCAGCTCAGAATGGACAGAACTGCGCCTGTTTGCAACGTTAACTCCTGCTCCACAAGCCGCAAATGGCTCCGAAGAAACGCACGGCGTCGGCGGTGTCGGACGCCAGGTGCGGCATACACATCCATGTGCATGCCTTCTGCTGTGCGCTCAAACGAGTAACCAGCATGCGCTCTCGCTGCGATCATAAGGAGTTGGCTTCGGAATCTATCTTTGCTCTCAACGACTCTTCCCAGATGGCTTTCGGGTACTGCCGACAGTCTCGGCGGCTGCCCAAAGGCAGCTTTCGCTTTTCGAGCGTGGCTGAAGGCAAACGCACATTCCGCGATGGATGCAGGACACGCAGCCGAGCAGACCCCTCGGAGAAGGCGCAGCTGGCCAGGCTGCAGGACAACGGCAAGCCGCCCAAGGTGCGGCACCGCATACGGCTGCTTTGGTGTGTGTCTCTGGCGATGATATCTACGTTGTAGCTATAAATCCTTCATTCACATCCAGGTGAACGCCAAGGAGAAGAAGAAGCCGAGCAAGGCGGCGGCAGCAAAAGCCGGCAAGCCGGCGGGTTTCACGGACGCCAACGCCTCATGGCTGACGCCGAAGCTGCCGTCCAAGGCGGCGCTCAAGGCGGCCGCCAAGGCGGCGGAGGAGGCCATGCGCACGGCGGAGGCGGAGGGCGAGGGCGGCTACAGCAGCGACAGCGAGGATGCGCCGCTGCCAGGGGAGCTGTCCGGCGATGACTCTGACGCCGGGCCGTCAGACATCAGCGGCTCTGATGATGAGGAGGGTGAGAACTGTTGCAGCATGGGAACGGTCGCAGCGTGTCTCCGAGACTGGCGGCATGTGATGCCTGTCGGGGAGCTGGCCGCCGGCATGCTGTTGCGACATCAGCGGTTCTGAGGCTGGGTAGGATGCGGTGCATTTTTCTGGCGGCGTGCTGCAATCAGTGTGCGTCTTGACACACTTAGGCTGAGTTTGACAGCATGATGTTTCTCTGGCCATAGCATCCGACCGACCTATGGGACCCATAACGTACCCACAACACATGCACAGGTGGCGAGCTGGCCATGGGGGACCTCAGCATGTCGTCAGAGAGCGGCGGCGACGATGGTGAGCCAGGCACTGTCACATGACATCTGTGACTTCTCTGCGGCACAGATGCTGATGCTTTTACTACCAAAGCTCTCAGCAGTGCTCAGAATAGTCAAGGTATTCTAGCAAGCGATAGAGCCCCCTGACAAGTTCAAATGTACCACACCTGCAGATCACAGCGAGGGGGACGACAGCTTGGACGCGGATGCCGCCGGCATCCGCCCTGCCGCCAACGGGCTGCTGGACAGCGACTCGGACGACGACGCCGACCTGGGCGACCTGCAGGACGACTACGGAGACTACCTGCTGGACAACGAGTCGGACAGCGACGGCACGGCGTCGGACGACGGCAGCGATGGTGGGTTGTGGTCCAGATTGTTTTGTCAGGCACCAGCCCAATGGTGTGTCGTGTCATCAAGGAGGTCCTCAAGAGGAGCTTTTCGTCAGTTTCGCATCAAGCAGCTTCTCAGCTGACTGCTTGGCAAGGAGGGGGCAATGAAAATGTCTGGTTTTGCACCCGCCAGACGGCAGCGACCTGCTGGGCGGCGCCGAGTTCTCCGGCTCTGACATGGAGGGCAACGAGGAGGAGGAGGAGGAGGAGGAGGAGGATGATGAGGAGGAGGACCTGCTGCCCTCGGAGAAGAAGGCCCGCAAGGCCGACCTCAAGCGGTGAGCGAGCAGTTCACTATATTCTCGCGATGCAAGGTCGTCGAATGGAGGCTGCTGCGCTGCAGGCGCGCGCACAAGGATGAAGGCTGCCGCCTACAAGCCTGTCAAGCTAATCCTGCATACATGCTCATGCTCTTGCGCAACCAGATCGTATGGCACCAGACCCAAGAGGCCATGCCATGCGCTAGCGGTCACAGCACCTGTCAATGAAACAATCGGAAACCCAATGATTGCTGCAGGAAACAGGCGGAGGAGGACGCAGCCGCCGAGGCGGCGGAGCTGACGACCAACATCGCGGACGCCAACTTCTCGGTGCTGCCTGAGGATGGGGAGCAGGGCGACCTGGCCACCGTCGGCCGCCGCATCCAGGTGCGTGCTGTTCTTTCCACCTCCAGCGGCATAGTGCCAGTATGTCGCCGGCGGCCCCAGGAGCTACACACACGTGCCGTGCACATGCTCGTGCTCTCGAAAGCACGCCAGCTAGGAAGCAGATGCTGGCGCGGACGCAGTCTGGCTGCTCGTCACCTGGCGGGCCGATTGGGGCATCTGCATGCGCGAGAGCCGGCCGTCTGGCATAGCGCAAGTCAGTTTGACTTTACCCTTGACTTAACCCTTGCTGGCATAGCGCAAGTCAATGCCGACTCGTCTTGACCATTGCTGACGCAATGCAGGAACTGGTGCGGCTGCTGAAGAACTTCAAGTCGCTGCGGGATCCGGAGCGGCCGCGTTCGAGCTACATCGACCAGGTGACTGGAGCACTCCCACCTGCCGATGCACCAGCTCCTTGTGTGGGTGGCTCGGCTGCTGTGCCTTGCCCTGCACCCTGCCAGACACTCGAGCATCTCACATCTGCTGCTGCTTTGCTCACGTAAAGGGCACGCCGCTGCGCATTGCAGCTCTGCTTGCAACTTGTGCGAAATCCGACACCAGGCGCTCAAACCGCCTTTGATTCTCGCCCTGCCGCAGCTGAAGCGGGACATCATTACGTACTACGAGTACAACGACTTCATGGCGGACGCGATCCTCAACCTGTTTCCCTTCGACGAGGCCGTCGAGTTCATTCAGGTGTCGTTTAACGCTGTGCTTGAGTCTTCCATGCTGCTTTGGTCTTGCACAGCGACCTGGCTGGTCGTGGCGGTTCTGGCCCTGTGGTGGCAAGCCCTGCTTCAAAGCATTCGACTGTGCTGGCATCCCAGACTGACAGCCTTTTGCATCCCACACTGTCGAGCAGGAGAACGAGAAGAAGCGGCCGATCACACTGCGGACCAACACGCTGCGGGCGCGGCGGCGGGACGTGGCGGGCGCCCTCATCAACCGCGGCGTCAACCTCGATCCCATCGGCGACTGGTCCAAGGCGCGCCACTGCTTGCGGGCTTGCTTTTGCCTGTGCAGCTGGCGGCCATCATCTGTCCTGCGGCGCCGCACTGCATCGGTATGGCGTTCATATTAGCTGCTGCAGATTCGTCAGGCAGCCGTAGGCACTCTGCTGGCTCTGCTCCATCCAGACGTCCACTGCATCATGTCGAAGCAGCTTCGTTTCACAAACGATGAGAAAGTGAAACGACAATGTCGCTGAGGGTGTGACGTCGCTGCCTGACGCAGGTGGGGCTGGTGGTGTTCGAGTCGCAGGTGCCCATCGGCGCGACGCCAAAGTACACAGTTCCTCTTTAGCATGTTTCAGACACGTTTCATGAAATGAAAATCCAACAAACACTGTTGCTGTTTGTCGCAGGTGGGGTTGGTGGTTTTCGAGTCGCAGGTGCCCATCGGCGCGACGCCGGAGTACATGGCGGGGCACTACATGCTGCAGGGCGCCTCCTCCTTCATGCCCTGCATCGCCCTCGCGCCGCAGGAGGGCGAGCAGGTCGTCGACATGGCCGCCGCGCCCGGTACGCTGCAACCTGTATGGGCGACTAGGAAGTTTGACGCGGCCGCAGCACTGTTATGGCGGTTGGGGATCTGTCTCGTGCTTGAGCATTGTGGCTGGACTGCAGCATGTGCTCAGCCGGGCGAGTTTGAACAGAGTTCACTGGCTCTAGCCTATGGGTCCGACGGCGCAGATTGCTGACCCAGCATCTTCCCTCACAATGCAGGCGGCAAGACGACGCACGTGGCGGCGCTGATGCACAACACGGGCACGCTGTTCAATGCTCTCACATGAAGTCAAAGCGTATGTCTATTGACGCTTTCATTATCCGTCAAATGAAAGGCGGCAAGACGACGTACGTGGCGGCGCTGATGCGCAACACTGGCACGGTCTTCGCCAACGAGGTCAACCCGCAGCGCCTCAAGTCGGTGCAGGGCAACATCAGCCGCCTGGGCGTCACCAACACCATCGTCTGCAACTACGACGGCCGCGACCTGCCCAAGGTGTGTCCACAAACAGCCGTCAATTCTTTTTGTTCCTACACCCAAAACTTCGATTGCATTCTTTTCGAGCATCGCCAGTTCCATCGTCGGCAATCATCACGGCCGCAACCTGCTCAAGGTGCGCCCACAACGAGATGCCAAAAGTACAATTGCACCTTTGGACTCTCCAATACTGACGGCAACTACGACGGCCGCGACCTGCCCAACAAACGCCCAACGAACGCCAAATCGATGTGCTATGACAGACCCAAGAAGGCACAAGAAGACACACGAGGACACAGCACGGCACAAGGTGACAAGACATCGCAATTACGTACAAAGCATGGTTGGTTGCCCCAGTGTTTGCTGCAATTCGCCAGCTGCTGTTCATTTCAGCTGATGCAGAAGCACCGCCTACTTCACTGCGACCCTGTTGGGACAATTTTGTCTGCAACAGACAATGGCACCGCTTATAAAGCTGCTTCCCATTTATACATTGGGCTGCCGTTACGCTGCGGTACTACACTGATGTCGGCGCATACAGCACCCTGTGGCACTTCGCCATTTGTGGTTTATGGCTGCCGCAACATGTTTCACATTCTCTCGCTCCGCACACTAGTACACACTCTTCTGCACTGCTGCTCACCTGGCCCGCAGTCGAGCAGCCACCGTACAGCTGCGTTTCAATGCTCAAGCTACCAGCAAATGTGGAACTTGCGGCATCTTGAAACAGTGTGCCGAGGAAGAGATTGGTTAGGTTCCTACGCAATCTCTGGCAGGTGCTGGGCGAGCGGAGCGTGGACAGGGTGCTACTGGACGCGCCCTGCTCCAGCACCGGTCTTCATCTTCAGAAAACAACAGAGCTTCATTCATCTGCTCAACCCGCAGAGTACACTTTCTGCAACAGCCAAACCTCCATCTTGGCAGGTGCTGGGCGAGCGGAGCGTGGACAAGGTGCTGCTGGAGGAACAAAAAAATTCCCCCCATTGCTGTTTTTCCATTTCCTACAGGTGCTGGGCGAGCGGAGCGTGGATCGCGTGCTGCTGGACGCGCCCTGCTCCGGCACCGGCGTCATCTCCAAGGACGCCAGCGTCAAGTCCAGCAAGAGCGCGGACGAGATCTGGAAGTGCGCCTTCCTGCAGAAGCAGCTGCTGCTGGCGGCCATCGACCTGGTGGACGCCAAGTCCAAGACCGGCGGCTACGTCGTCTACTCCACCTGCTCCATCATGGTGCGCCTTGCATGGGTGTCCCGGTATCCAAAGCAGGTCACACATAATTTTCAAAAGGATTTTAATTCGACCCTGGTTGGTGAATGCACAGCCCAAGACCGGCGGCTACGTCGTTTACTCCACCTACCCCAGCATGGTGTATGAAGCATCAAACGTTTTGATATGTCCCACGGCAGTGAGCTTGACAAGGGCGAGACAGCCATCGATTCGGTGGACTTGACATCCGACACGCGTGGCTACGGCATCGTCAACTCCACTCGCTTCGTCACGGTGCTGCGCATCCACAGCCCACCCCGGGAGGCCTGCATAGTCGTGGCTCAAGGGCTCGCCCTTTTCTGCCAGCAGGGATGGTCACTGCAGCGTCACTTTGCCCGTTCTCTGCAGGGGAGGAGCGTATGCAATGTGCAAGCGGGACGTGAAGGTGGTTTTGGACACCCTCAGCAACTCCTTGTGAAGAAGCGTTCCTGATACCTAACATCTTCTCAACAGGTGGAGGAGAACGAGAACGTCATCGCCTACGCGCTGCGCAAGCGGGACGTGAAGGTGGTGCCGTGCGGCCTCGATTTCGGGCAGGGCGAGGACGCGGCGGACTTTGGGCGGCCCGGCTTCATGCGCTTCCGGGAGCACCGCTTCCACCCCTCCCTGGCGCACGCGCGCCGCTTCTACCCGCACGTCAACAACCTGGACGGTGCGCCCAGACGTTTCGCTGTGACATGACCATGACGTCCCTGCAGCACAGACACTGAACGGGCTGCGGCGCTGTGCTCCGACATCTGCTTGCTCAGCTTGGCCTCGACGGCAGCACTGCTGGCTTCAACGAGGGCGCTGGGTTTGAGGTTGCAGCCATGGATTTCCCAAACAATGGCTTTCGGCATGACCTTGACTATCGCAAAATGCCCGCACAGACTTCCTTGTGTGCAAGCTGAAGACGGTGTCCCATGCGAAACTGGATCAGGACCCCCAAAGTCCCGACCCAGGAGGCGGCCCCGCAACTCCAGGTTGCCCACTCCCTATTGTCAAGATTTGTGCAGGCTGCTTCGTGTGCAAGCTGAAACTGGAGAAGGACCCCAAGGAGGATGCGGAGGCGGCCGCTGAGGAGGCGGCCATTTCAACTCCATGTGTATAGCAAATCCACACTCTGCCTCGCACACTTTGCGCCGCAGGCTTCTTCGTGTGCAAGCTGAAGAAGGTGTCCAACGCGAAGCTGGAGAAGGACCCCAAGGAGGACGCGGAAGCAGACGCGGAGGAGGCCGCCGCGGCGCGCGCCGCCGACGGCGCTCGCGGCGACGCCGATTCGGCCGCGGGGCCGGCGGCAAAGAAGCTGAAGCGCAAGGCGGCGGCGGCGGAGGACACAGGTGCTGCTTATGAGATTGCCATGCGCCGAGCTTGAGACTGAAAAGCTCTGCTGCTGTCTTGGGAGTCCCAGTACAGGGACGGCTGCCGGTGCAACTCCGATCCAAGCACAGATACTGCAGAGCACCCTCAAGCGCAGCGCTGCCTTGCTGCGATTATGATCGTCCTAGATGGCCTTAATCAACTTCGGACACCGCAGGTCGACGCACAGTCAGGCTCACGTTCCTGCCCGCATTGTGCTGTGCAGACTCGGAGGATGAGGAGGAGGCGCCGGCGGCAGTCAAACCGCAGGCGAAGAAGAAACGGCGGGAGTCGGGCATGCTGAAGCAGGTCAAGGCGGAGCTGGCTGCGGAACAGGCGGCGGCCGTGGCGGCGTCGCCAAAGCCCGCTGCCGCCTCTGCAAAACCTGCAGCGAACGGCAAGCAGCCAAAGGCCAAGGTGGGCAAGCCGGCGAAGCAGCAGCAGGCTGCACCGGCAGCAGCAGCAGCAGGACAGGCAGGCAAGAATTCCAAGCCCCTAGCCGCGGCATTAGAGAAGCCGGCCAAGCAGAGGAAGGGCAAGGGCGAGAAGGCGGTTCCAGCTGTGCCAGCCGCGGCGGCGACGCCGGCGACGGCGCCGGCCAAGCCGAAGTCGGGCAAGGCGAAGCTCGGCAGGAGGGAGCGGGCGGCGGCAGCGGCGGCGCTGGACGACGACAGACCGGCGAAGAACACTTCCACGGAGCAGCAGAAGCAGGCGGCGCTCAAGCGCAAGATGCAGAAAATGAAGCGGACGTCCACATAGTTTGTCAAACCGCATTTCGGCTTACTCTCGTGCCAAGGTTGTGTGTCAGATGGGGTTTCCGACTGTCAGGGTATGAGGCGTTGCTAGAGTAGTTAAAATACAGAGCTTGAGGTCAACCGAGACACAACCAGGTGTTTAAGTCGCCACCATCTTCTCATGCGCTCCATGCGGGGCTGCGGCACAGGCAGCCCTCGGCGCGAAGTTCTCTGAGATATCCTCTAGAGCTGATGGAGGCATGCACACACTCTTGTTTTTCTTCAAAAACTTTCTCTGGCAGCCGCTGCTGACCCATTGCAGAAATGCAAACCACAGCTGTCCCCCCACAAGTCAGTGCGTCACATCGCTCTCAGCGCCCCCATTTTCTTGTATATGCCGGTCGCGACCGCCAGCATCAATTCCGGGTGTTCTTCATTGCCCGGCTGCTTTATCGACAGGGACAAGTCCACTTGAACCTGCGCATTCAGGGGTCGCAAGATTTCAGACACGTGCTGATGTAGGTATTGAGCGCTGTTGAAAGTGACGAGAGTCCTGACACACTTTGCCTGCATGCAGTAGTGCGGGCAGGGGAGGTATCTGCTGGCTGCTGCCGTCCAGACCATTTCGACTGCCTCAGCACCGGGTTCCTGTGGTCACCTGGCTCTTGGCGCCGCGCGGCTGCCGGTCGCGGATGTCAACCACCTGGCTGCGCACAATGAGCTCCTCGCCCGCTGGCGTCGGCTCCTTGAAATTGACCTGTGTGTCGCGTGACACAAAGGCGGCCTTCAGCTGGAAAGGCATCACGGCGTGCTGCGCTGTCAGGTGCTGTGACTGACTTGTGATTGCGGTCGCGCGCAAGGCGCGCAGCAGGACGAACGGGCAGGGTGAGGTCGCAGTGAGGCGGTGGAAAGTGGATGCCATTGGCGTTGCACACCAGGATCTCTGACGTCAGCGTCAGGGGCGGCTTTGGTATACATGCGCGGTCCATCAGCGCGATGGCTGCTGTCCAGTTCCCTGCAAGATGCACTTTCCGTGCTGAGGCACAGGCCGTTCATAGGGTGGTGGGGATTAGGCGAGGTACACAGGACAATGGCGCAGAAATGCATCAGCCGCGACAACAGCACAGCGTGACGCACCCTGAACATGCGACACAGCTCACCATGGCAGTCGAACAGCGTCGTGATGATGCCGCCAGATACGATGCCCGGGAAGCACAGGTGCTTGTTGGCGAGCGTAATGCGCGCCATGAGGCCCCCTTTGATGCGGTAGCTCCGCAGCTGCAGCCCATCGGGGTTTGCAGCCCCGCAGCCGAAGCAGTAGGACTCGCCGCCGTACGCCTCCTGAACGGGCCTTTCCGTCCCTTGCGGCCGCATCTTCGCATCGCGCACCGAGGGATGGAACGCGCTGTTGCAGGGGTTGACGGGCTGCGCGCCGGAGGCGGATCGCGGCTTTTATTTAGGGCGCGGCGGATCATAGTGGGCAATGCAGTACCATTGTCAACGCTGATGCGACCTGATCATGGTACAAACGTGCAGATTTACCTCTCCCTGGAGCTTCAACAACTTCCATTCATGCCCCCGAGGCAACGAGCTGGCCGCCCTCCGCCCGAGAAGGCTGCCGCTCTGGCCGGATGATGCGCCGCGGCGAACAAGGCACCCCAGAGACGATGCCAGCATCTGAAGCCCCTTCACAATCAGTGATTGCCTGCTATCATACCACTTGCAGCGCTGCGTCTCTACTCATCTGCAGCCTGACGTTACTGCGCTCGGTGTCTTTGACCTGTGTGCAAACCGCAGTCGTCACTGACCTGCACAGGGCGATCAAGCTCGCAGGGATTTCGCAAAAGTTTCGAGTGTACTATTGGAAGTATAACTGTTTCTGATGCGAGCACCAGGCCGCGTGAATATCATGTGAGGTTACATGGCGCACCCTGAGCTGGTCAGCTTGAATTGGAGATCTGCGAGGTGCAGGTGCAGAAATGCGCCACTTACAAGCTCGCAAGGTCATCGTCGACATAACAGCATCCAGATTATCACGCGCTGCCACCATGCACGCGCACGGCACCATGCAGTCAGGGGGGCAGCGGTGTCTGCACCACGTGCCCTTCAGTGCGCAGCCTACAAGGCTCTGCAGGTCGCAGCGCGCCAGATTGAACGTCCTTGCATCGTCACAGGCCACCAGCGCAGCCGAATCAGCGACCAGACCTCCATGGGCAGGTGATTGTCCCAAGTGAACCTACCCAGTGTCAATGGGCGCGCATGATTCTTTGTGGTCTGCACTGACAAGCAATCCTCTGCCCTGCCAGGCGGCGGTCCCATGACCGAGCTGGTGAACATGGCCATCCAGTTCAAGCCGCTGTACGCGCTCATGAAGATCATGGCCAAACGGCAAATCAAGCAGACCGCCGAGGCGCGCGGCGTCGGTTGGGATGCAAACATCGCCGAGCTGCAGAGCCAGATGCAGGTCAGAAAGTCACACAACATCTCTCTGCGCAACCACGTGCTGGTCTGCCATACGTATCACGTCCTACCCGTAAACTTGCTTTGCCGAATTCCTCATACCTGCGGTTGAGATGCTTGCAATGCTGACGCCGCGCAGGTTCTAGAGCAGATCAAGGATGAGATGGAGGACAGGAGCATTGAGTATCCCGACTACTATCTCAAGCCCTTTCACGCCTACGAGACGGTCAGTCCTTTACCACTGGCTGCGTATGCCACATCAGCACTTATGGAGCTGCCAGCCATGGCGGCGGCGAAACAAAGCATCTCAATGGCGTGCCATTCTCAGTACGATAACATCTTGCGCACAGGGCAACCTGAACTGGCTGGCTGCCTTTGAGGTGGAGCCCGCCACGCAGTCAATCTACGTGAATGCCTGGAAGGAAGAGAAGACGCTCACGCCAGAGGTGGCGGGTCGGCGACTCCGCGGCGCCGTCACAGATGCCATCCAGGTGAGACTCGCTGCAGAGAACTACCGTATGTAAGAGTAACATACATCGTCAAGTAAGGTCATCTCATCCCCTGCACCGCTGTGTGCCGTGCTAATGGGTGACTGTCCCTCAAGCACTGGCACATATACTGCAACAGCGCGCAAATGGCGTTGGCCTGCACTCCACGGCACAAGCGCACTGCTGCGCTGCCTGCGCTGCTGGCCGTGCCTTGCCACTGACGAGGATTTGGCGCTGTCACAGGAGTTTCAGCAGCAGCAGGCAGCACGGCCGGCGCGGGACATCTTGGATCTGGGATGCTCGGTTGGCGTCAGCACGCAGTGGCTCGCGTGCGTGTTTCCAGACGCAAACATCCTCGGCGCTGACCTGTCGCCGTACTTCCTGGCAGTCGCGGAGCTCCGTGAGCGGTGATAATGCTGCTGGACCCTTCACGCTCCTGACAGTGCCACTATGCCACGCCATTCATGCCCATGCCACGCCCATTTATCGGCCGCGTCATGAGCGCTCATCGATCTATCTGCGCAGCAGTGAACATACTACAAGATGTACTGCAAGTACTGGAACCAGCATCCGGTGATGCAGCGACTCAGCCCGCTTAATCTGCTGACGCGCAGGCAACAGCAGCAGCAGCCGACCCCAGGGCGGCGGAGAATTCGCTACATGCACGCGCTGGGGGAGGCCACAGGGCTGCCAGATGCCTGCCAGGTGCGCGACATGCCCCCCGCCATACTCGCGTCATTAGTGACATTGATGCCGGTCCGCTGGCGAGGCAATGTTTGGCACGAGGGCAAACTGCAGTCTTGTCAGGGGGCTGCTCGAAAGCTATGGACCGTCCAGTAAACCTGCAGCTGAGCGGAGGCGTGGTGTGCGTCGGCAGCACACCACACCTCCGGCGGCCATGCCACAGGAGGTCAGCAGTGCAGCCCTTGGGCGCCTTTCAAGCTGATGTTCGTTTAGTGGGGGCCTCGCCACAGGATCTGGTGGCGCTGCAATTCGTAATCCACGAGTGCCCGCCCGCCGCCATCGGCGCGCTGGTGGCGGAGGCTCGCCGGCTGCTGCGTCCCGGCGGCGTGCTGCTGCTCTCGGACAACGACCCCAGGTGCTGCACCACTGAGGGCATCGCTTATTGCCAACTGACAGTGTCGCCCGCCTCCCGACAGCCTCGGCATTGGCACTGCATGGCACGTTCACAGCAGCTGCGGCGGCAGCGGTGCTCTCAGCCCGTGTTGCCCTGCAAAATTGTGCGTCAGCGCCCTGCAACGCCAGGTTGACGAATCGACATGCGTTCTCGACATAGGTGTCGCAACCCCTAACGCCCCTGCCCTCCCCTGCGCCTGCCAGGTCGAAGGTCATCCAGACCCTGCCGCCGGCGATCTTCACGCTGATGAAGAGCACCGAGCCGCACAGCGACGTCTACTACACCTTCGACGTTGAGGTGGCTTTTCCCTAGTGTTTTTTTTTCTGAGGCTTCCACTGCCACCATCACGGCTGAAATGTTGGGCCAATGAATCCAAGCAAGCTGAAGTTTGTGGCATCTGACATGCTCAGCCCCGAGGTTGGCGCCACATGGCACCCACACTGCTTTGCGCATGCATACACATGTTGCTGAGACCTGCACATCAGCAAGGGACCACACCGTAGAGGAAGCAAAGTCTGATGACATCTGTGCGCACTCGCAGGCCTGCATGCGCGACGCGGGCTTCGCACACGTCACCTATCGCCAGACGGACCCGCGGCACAGGGCGGTGCTGGGGCTCAAGACTTGAGCGGCTGCCTGCGGACGATGTGACATTGATGTGTTTGGGGGTGCATATGCTGGGCAGCGGGACCTGGTGTAGGATTCATCTGCGTCGCTGTCCATTTAGAACTTGGTGAAAGTGCACAAACTACTCGCAGACAAAACCACCTGCAATAGACCAATCAGGGGACATGGCAAACGCTGCCGAACCTGCTTACCAAGCGAAACAAAATCAAATCAACTCGGTCACCCACTCAAAATCTGACAGTGCCATCGCCACAGCGTCGTTCATCAACACCACCAACAATGCTGTCAGGATTGAAAGGGCAAATCCTGCTATTTGGCCCAGGTGAGGCATGATGGTCTAGGCGGCTGTGCTTCTATCTCCATGTTAGTGTCAGGCGTGAGCGGTGCATCCCCGAGAATGCAGGCTCCGTCAAAGAATGTGGGGGATTCACTGCTGCGAGTGCTCCAACCCCTCTATTCAGGATCACAAACCAATCAACCAAGGATCAGGCGCGGAAACCCGGCCATCATACATGTGCTGCAGCCGCGGCTGCCGCCGCCACATCTGCCGCCGCAGCATTTCTCGCCGCCGCATCAAAAACCGCCGCAGCCGCCGAGGCCACCGGCCTAGCCTCTGGAGGACATGTCTGAAGATGCCGACGCCAGTGCTGCTGCGGCAGCCGTCATCGATGCTGCTGCAGTGGCCGCCGTCACCGCCTTGGCCGTTGTGGGCGCGCGCCACACATAGCGAGTCGGCCGCTTCGTTGGCGTGCGCCACACATATCTTGTTGGGCGAGGGGTTGGCGTCCGCCATATGTACCTCGCTGGGCGTGGCGTTGGCGCGCGCCACACATATCGAGTCGGCCGCTTTGTCGGCCAGGGCGCGGCTGTGGACCCCTTGCCCAGCGCACGCCCGGCTGCCTTTGTAGGCTTGGGCGTCGGCCGCAGCGTAGGCTTGGGCGTCGGCCGCACTGTAGGCTTCGGCGTTGGCGTTGGCCGCGGCGTCGGCCGTGGCCTGGGCTTTGGCGTGGTTTTGAGCGTCGGCCGCGGCGTTGGCTCCTTCGTTGCGGTTGGCTTTGGTTTTATCGGAGCCTGCGAAATCCAGTTCCTGGCTGATTGCCAGTTGCTGCTCGAAAAATATGTTAAATGTGGCCGCCGTTGTCAGTGCCAGTGTTGCTGCACCATATGCAATAGATCTTCAGGTGAGCAGGAAATTAACGGTACCTGCAGAGGCCCGAGACCGCCTGTCGTCTGCTCCTGAGGTGCACCAATAGCGCGGTACGCCGCCCAGCTTGCCTTCATTCTAATGGTCTGGCCCTGTGTAGATGCCAGCACAGCTTGAGTCAGATCATCCTTCTCCATGTGGGTCAGATTGCAAACCATTAGCCACAGCAGGGACCTAGCCACAGCAGGGGTCTCACCTCTGAGAAGTTGTTCATGCAGCTGTCAGGAGCTGCGGCGGAGCACACAGGACACGTCAGCGACGGAGAAGCATGCATGCGGGCATGCGGCAGCAAATTTGATGCGACAAGTTTGTGAATGTACAGGATTGAAATAGATGGAGTTGGAGCAGCATGCGGCTCATAGGCTGCTTAGCGCACCATAGCCCAGGTAGTTCCAAGAGGGGTCATACGTCGGCGCGCCATTTTTCGAGGCACATGTGCTGACCTTTTGTGTGAACGGTACACAGCTGTAGTTTGGACCTGCAACAGTGCCGAAACATGCCGTGAGGAAAGGCCTATAGCGTCAATCGCAAAGTTTGTTTATGCTGCCGCAAAACACCGTGCGGCATTTTGCGGTCTGATGGCCTTATTGCAACCGCTTGGTGCGTCATGGCGTCATGGCGTCATGGCGCACGAGCATCACCTGACATCTGTGCAGTGTCCGGCACATAGTCGTTGGGATCCGAGCAGCCTCCCTGGAAAACGTGGTAGAGTCCCAGCCAGTGGCCTGCGTTCATTTCAGTACGATCAAGTCAGCCAAATTGCAGCGCCGCTGGGCCATGTCTGTGTTCCACCATGCGCCTGATGTCGCCACGGGACAGCAGCTGGCAAGCGATCAAAATCGTTTCACACCTGTTTCATGGACGGCAGTCATGCCCAGGTTGTAACCTGTGTATCCCTGGTCGGGCAGCGAGGAAAAGTGCACCAGCACGCCGTCCTGTGCCACATCTGAGATGGACCAGGGGTAGCCCGCCAGCCTGCGGCAAGGGTACAGAGCACTTGGTGTGGGGTCCGTCGCCGTGAACAAGCTGCTGCATGTGACGACTGAACCTACACTATTCTGCCGTCGCATCGAGTGCCGACAACAGGAATCTCAGAGGAAGATGCCATGTATATGTGGCACAGCGCGGCTGTCAATGCCGCGAAAGCGCAATGCGCGCACCCGAGCAGGTCGTTCGACATGGACAGGCTGTAGATGTTGAGCGCCGCGACGGATCCCTGGTGCAGCGCGCTCCGCATCTTCGCCAGCGAGTTGGTGCCGTCGCTGCAGCATCAGACACAGGGCGATCATGCCGCCGTGGTGCTGATCACCACCAGCGCTGCTGATTGCAACATGCATCTCGCTGATGACCGTCACAGCGAGCTCTGCGATGCTATGCCCTCTGCCAGTCTGATGTGACGACAGGGTTAGATCCCGCACCTGTTGTACAGGTCGCTGTAGAACCAGTCGCTGCTGGTCGTGCGGCTGATGCTGACCAGCCGGAACTGCAAGCCGGCAGCGCTGTAGGCATTGTTCATGACCGTGATCTGCTTCTGCACCGCCGACGCCGGCACGTCGCCCAGATTTACATTTCCGGCGGCTGCAGGAATACAGACATCCATCACCACGAGCAGAAAAGAGCAGAGCGCTCGAGTGCGGCGGCGCGGCACAGGTTCAGCCCGAAGCAGTCCCAGCGCAGTCCCAGCAATGCACGCAGGTGATGGGCAACCCTATAGGACGGACGACCGTCTGGTCGATCATAGAAAGCCTTGATACCTGCTCGCAGGACGTGGAAGTGCACGTCGATGGTGATGGGAGCCGCCGCCGCCCGTGCATTGGCGCCGATTGCCACCAACCGCGCGGTGTGCGGATATAGCCAGCGCTCCACCCTGACCTCCGTGCTCGCGTCAGGGTGCTCCTGGGCACACTGCCGCCGCGTGAGCGTTTTCGTCTGCACCGCCGTGCCTGACCGCTGTGTGGACGCTGCCGCTGCCATGACATCGCCAACGATGAGGCTGCTCGCTGAGGCTGGATCCGCCTGGCGCAAGCGGCGGCGCTGATGCCGCTGGAGGCTCCGCAGCTCGTCGTCTGCATTTGATACGGCAGAGGCCGCGGCGCCGGCGTGCGCGTGCTGGTTGCTGCAGCCGGCGGCACTGCGGAGGCACTGCACGCACAACAGTGCGGCCAGCAAGACGCCAGCCCGCATGTCTGCGCGCGGATCGTTCCGCAGAGCTGACCTCTGGAACTCGTAGGCCCGTGCTGCTCCTGCCGTCCGTTGCCGCCGCTGCTCGTGCTCCTGTGACCGGGCTTAGGCAGCACCGACGACCATGACGCCCCGTCGTGACATCAGCAGCGGCAACTCCACCTTGGAGCCGCCCGCGAGGGTGCAAGGCCCCTATATGACGTGCAAGAAAGCCTCTGGCGGAGTCTGCAGCTGTTTGGCCCTGTATCATGACACTTCAGGCGCTTAGCCGTTTTTGTAACATTCCGGCTTCCGTGCAGGCTATTTCACGGGAAGGAGGACGCGCGAAGCAACCCCACATCGATGCTGCCGATCGGTAGAGTTTGCGTAACATCCTGAAGCGAGCCCACTGTGCTGTGGGTGCAGTGCTGGGCGACCGGCGCGCCTTGCCGAAGTAATCGTAAGACGCCCCGGACACGGTCGAACAGTTTTGGATCGTGTTGCTGTGCGCATCAGGTGCAAGACATGTGTCTGGCAGTAAGAAGGAGGTATCCTGCCCAGCACCCCACGAGCTGCGACCGCGTCAGGCCTGGCGTTGAACGCCGGCAGAATCCGACTGCATGAATTTGGCCGACGGCCCATGCAGAAGAGCGACTCACCCGCAACGATGGATGATGGAACAGTTTATGGAGATTAGCAGGCCCTTCAGACTGATGGCGCCGACGCTGAAGATGAGTCTTGAGAGCTCAGGCAGTGGCCCTGCGTACTATCGCAAGAGTACGAAGCTTTGACCGCGCGGCGCTTTGAATCCTTTAACGCAGCGAAATTTGGAGAACTGGCAGCAGGAGCGACTGGTGATTGAGGGTTGCCTCCGGTGTGGACACAAAGGCCGCGGCGCTCCCATGCACTGGGCATCTGACCTGGCAACTCATAACCTGATGACTAACCGAAGAAGAACTTAATCAGCATATCTTAATCAGCCCAAACACTGTCCTTACACAAGCGCCGTGAATCACTGTGCAAGCCGGGCATTACGCACTCTCAATCAGCCCAAAGGTAAGCGGCAGCGGAATGCAAGGCAGCGAGTCCTCCACATAAGCCGACGCATGCACTGCGTTTCATTATTGCTGAGTAGCAAGAGGCATCAGAATGTCAGCAAGATGCGTCGCAAGGGCTGCTTCTGCTGCGTTACATGCAAGTCGTGGAGCCATAAGATTGATCTACCTATGAGCTAGGTACTTGCGCATGCGGTGACCATGTGGCACAGGAGCCTGCGATCGCCAAGGACGGGTTCGGCTGGCAGGCGGCGGCGGCGGCAAACCGCAGACATTGAAGTGGTTCGCCATCAGCGCCGGACGCTCAGGAGACGGACTGAGCGTCTCCCACAACAACTGTGCGCTGACGCAGCAACCGTGGCCACGTGTGTTCTGTCCTTGACCAAGCGAGGCCACTGCCAGCACCTGGTTCGCCGCATGGAGCATCGCCACCATCGGGTTTGCACACTACTGAAGGGTGCTGCCCAGCCACCATGCGCAGATACATGCTCCATCACCATCAAAGCTAGTTCAACTGATCACCATTCCATTCCCGCCAATCAGCCGTCCATGCCGTCATCCTCATCCTTCTCCAGCCGCACCATGTCGTCGATGCGCAGCACCGTGATCGCGGCCTCCGTGGCAAACTGCATTTGACAGAGGCTAGACTAAGTGACGGAATCAAACTTTGTGACTCTCGAGTGCTTGAGCTCAGCTTTCTGGTGACACACCTTCCTCAACGATGGCCATGCTGGCAGGCACAGCTTCTCACGCACTGCTGCTGCACTGCAACACCTGCTCAGCAATGCACGGGTGCATGCGCTTTCGTCGACGCTGCAATGGATGATGCTGACTGTGAGGCTGCGCGGCAGAGTGCGAAACTGCCAGGAGCCATCGTCATATCAAGGGACTGTCACGGCGGCGCACCTGCAAGATCTGGACCTTGGAGAGGACAGGCTCCGGGAAGCTGGGTTTCAGAAGCTCTGTTTTCTGAGGGACTACCAGCAGGGGACAACATGCTCACCTGCACAATCTTGACCTTGGATAGCACGGGCTCCAGGATGCCGTCCTCCACATTGTTGCACAGGGTTTTGGGAGGCTTGTCTTTTAAGAGGATGATCAAAGCCTTTATGCAAGATCACCTGCACGATCTTGACCTTGGAGAGCACGGGCTCCAGGACGCCGGCCTCCACATTGTTGCGCACGGCGCCGTTGACCAGGTCCAGGCCGTACTGCGCAAAGTGCTTCTTCTCCGGCCGCGTCTGCGCCGTGTAGTGGAACGATGCCAGCCGCGACACCAGCTCCGTCGCGTCCTGTGGCGTCGTGAAAGACGAGTGTTGCAACATGCTCTTCTATAGAACAGACGAAAAATTGGACGATGGGTCCGCAGCTTCGCTTGAGAGTAAGCTCAGCCGCATGCTGAATCAAGGAATCCAGCAGCGCTTGCATGGCGGCCCTCTCTAAGCTGAGAACGCTGTGTGCACTGATGTGATCGTGTTGCCGGGCATGGCAGCTGCTGGGGCAATTGCAGAAATGGTCAGGAAGGGCTCCTACCTTGCCGGCGTTGACGGCGAGCGTCTTTGGGATGACCAGCAACGCGTCCGCAAACTCGGCGATGGCCAGCTGCTCGCGGCTGCCCAGCGTCTTTGCAAACGACTCCAGGTATATGGACAGCGCCGCCTCCACAGCGCCACCACCTGCTCGCACAGTACAGCAGCGTCCTTGTCAATGAGTGATGGGCAGCACATTGTGGCCACAAGCAGGAGACCATACGCAGATGCATGTGCAGGATGGCTGCCTGTGAGACAGAACAAGCAAAGGATTGTCCACCGCCTGCGCGGCCGCCGCAGGAGCGTGTGACTTGCTACACTGCCTCAGCAGGATTGATGGCATCCACAATGTACGGCACCCACCGGGGACGACGGCGCCAGACTCGAGGACGCGCTTGACGATGCAGAAGGCGTCGTGCAGGGAGCGGTCCATCTCGTCCAGCAGGTAGTCGTTGGCGCCGCGCAGCAGCACCGTCACCGCCCGGCTGTTCTTGCACCCCTTTATCATCAGCACGTCGTCGTCCGCCACCGTCTCCTCCACCACCTGCAGGTTGCAGTCGCAGCTTCGAGATTCAGGAGATGATACTTGAGGAAGCTTTCGGCTGTTCTTGCAGCCCTGATCATGAGCCATCGTCGTCTGCAATCGTCTTCTCCAATCATCAGGAGACCGATCCAAACTGCGCCGCCTTGGTCAGACGGGCCCAGTATATTTGGAGCGCCTGCGCACCTCCTCGGCGGTGCCCAGACTGGAGGCCTCGAAGCTCTCATTGCCGTCCATATCCGCCAGCGCCATCACCACCTGCCCGCCCGTGGCCTTGGCTATCCTCCTGCGGCAGGGCACCGGTATGGCACATTCAGCATGTGCGCCGGCCGGCAAGGCTGCGCCGAGGCGTGGCAGCAAGCTGTCATACGTCTTCTGTCACCTGACAAGACTATGCCTAGACGTGCAGCCTGTCCGAAAAGGTATAAATAGTGGCAGGGCAATTGCAGAATACCAGCGGGGCGTTTGGCAGGAAGCGGCACCCAAGGTCTCCTTGGGCACGCGTCGCGTGGCAACGCTTGGCGGCAGCAATGTCAGTCCATCGCCTCAGTGGGCATTCTCAGCGATGCAGGGGCCAGAACAGGCGGCAAGCGACTGTGGGGACTGCACGGGGGCGGCACGAGGTCTGGTCAATGCGGCACCTGAGGTCGTCCTTGGGCACGCGGCGCACGGCGATGGCGCCCGCCTCCACAAAGTACTTGAGTGACATGTCGTCGATGCCCTTGGTGGTCAGGATGACATTGGCGCCGGACGCCAGCACCTTCTGGATGCGCTCCTTGGTGATATCCGTCTCACGCTCCCGGATTTGCTCCAGCTTCGTCGGGTCCGACACCAGCACCTGCGGAGTAAACAACATGGAGATGAAGTTCGGCATTGACGCTTTTGAAGAGGACCTTCCCGCTCCCAGAACTGCGCCAACTGGGTCAGGTCCAACACCAGCATTTGCACTCATATAAAGATGCTCCTGCTCTCAGATATTGATTCGATATCGTTGGGTCCGACACCAGCACCTGTGGCTGAGAGCAGGACGTTGCCCTGCAAAAACTCGGCGTCACTCTGGCGCAGCGAGGTGCCGGGAGTCCAGCAGAGCAAGACTCCCGCGACGAGCTGCTGTGTCAGCCATTCCTTTGCTAAGGGCAGCTGCTGCGGCATCCCATTCCCCCTTCCCCCCCGGCCAGAGCGTGCCTGCCTGCCTGCCAACGTGTGGCAGCATTTGCATGGCATCGAGTGCCTTCCTGCTGTGTGCGCAGGTGGGCCTGCGGGCGCAAGATATCGAATCCAAGGCAAGTCCGCAGCGTTGGCAAAAACCCTCACCTGAATGCCCATGTGCATGCGCTGCTTCTGCAGGTTGAAGTCGAGGCACGCGATCTTGGCGCCCTTGACGCTCTTGACCATGCCCTGGCTCGCGCGCCCCATGTTGAGCGCATAGCCGTTCAGCAGCCGGCTCTCACGTGCGCTCTTACCGTGCGCCTTCAGCACACTGACTGCCTTCACCGGGTACCTGTGCAAGCAGATGTGCATGCTGTTGACATGGCTGCAGTGCTGCTGAGCCCGGGGCGTCATTTTCATGTGCAAATGAATGCATCGTTGTAGGGCGGCTGCCTCCGCGGATGAGGCGTCAGCTAACTGTCAGGGCTACTGCTTCATGCGAACACCAAGGGCTGGAGCAAAGCCCGCAGATCGACGAGGCTGCTGGCGTCAGGGCCGCACCGGGCCTTGCCCTCCGGGTTGGTGGTCTTGACGGCCAGCATCGCGTCAACGGCCATCTTGGAGAAGAAGTCCTCGTCGGCGCCGATGATCTTTGACGACATTGCCGTCTTCGCGCAGTTGATGAGCGCGTCCTTGCCCAGCGTGTCCACCCGGATGGCCAGGTTCTCCTCGATGAACTTGCACGCCTGCGCGTCGCATGCAAGGTCGCGGCGTCACGCCTTGCACCACGCCAATGCGCCGTGCCTTGCAGGCGGCTGTTCTGGGCGGCTGTTCCACCTCAGGTCTGGAGTGAGACCTCCTGACGAAGACAGACTGCAGTAGCAGACAAGCTCCCACGTCACAACAGGATGTATTCTGCCAGATCAAGAACCCGCCTCGCGCATGGCTAGCCGGTAGCCGCTGATGATGGATGTCGGGTGGATCTTGTTGCGGACCAGGTCATTCGCGCGCTTCAGCAGCTCCGCGGCGCAGATGACCACGGAGGTGGTGCCGTCGCCCACCTCCCTGTCCTGCAGCCCCGCCAGCTCCACAAGGATCTGCAGCACCCATGCGCCAGCTGCGTCGCCATCTCCAAAACGCTCTCATACACAGCCTCCGGCGGCAGGTTGACAGTGAGCACCATTGATCCCGACAGGAAGCATGTAACGGGTCGTATATAGGCGGCATGGTGTTATAACTCACCTTGGCGGCCGGCTGCTCCACCTCTAGTAGCTTCAGAATCGTGGCGCCGTCGTTGGTGATGGTCACGTCGCCGATGTCGTCAACAAGCATCTGCGGTGCGCCACAGTATTAACTTGAAGCTTCAAGCTCCTCCTGATCATGCGAGCACAACGCGCTTTGCTTTTCGAGGCTTTCTGCAAGTCTGCACACGGGCACCTTGTCCAAGCCGACAGGCCCGAGTGATGTTTTGACGATGTTGGCGATCGCTGCAACGGCTGTGACATTTTGAGTTCGCACATCCTGCCCAGACGTCCGATCTCCATTCAGCTGGAAGGCTGGTGGAGCCACCATGCTTCCACAGTGATTCGACTATTCGATTCAGGTGCAGTTGGATTCGACGCTCATGCTTGCTGTGCGGCAGCGACGGTGTGGTTTCGCAGCTCTGTTCTAATATGAAGCTTGCGTGGACAGTCGTGGAATGATAATATGTGCAGCTTGCAGGCGCGCCCCTCCTTCAGTTGCCAAGGAAGCACAGCATGTTGTGGAAGCAGCAGCCGGTCGACAGCCCCGGGCTCCCCCGGCCAGGGTTCGTGCTCCCCGGGCCGGGCATTTCGGTCCAGCAGCCGGTCGACAGCCCGTGTGCCCTCTGCATCTCTTTCGCCTCCTCAGCATGCTGAGCTGCTTGTGGGAAACCCTGTTTCTCCTGCCCAGATGGATGGCCTGCCTTTTGACCGTGGGCGATTT